>Ga0209631_10001090_pt1 | contig 35885 bp, 23 predicted proteins | sample COG_08_FD_184752 | JGI IMG/M metagenome (GOLD analysis project Ga0209631, IMG submission 184752) | Pelagic Microbial community sample from North Sea - COGITO 998_met_08 (SPAdes) (version 2) | ecosystem: Environmental > Aquatic > Marine > Neritic zone/Coastal water | place: Helgoland, sampling... | reverse complement strand
ATTTCTCGCTTGATGTGGTTTAATTTTGGGAGCACTTTACTCTCTCAAATCTATCCGAAGAAGGCTTGCTTGCACAGTTCTTAGAGTTGAAGTTTTCTTGATCGCTCAGGTTGAGCTAGTTGTCATCTTCACTTGTATTGAGAAGATCACTTGACTCTACGTCTTCCTCCTCATCCTTAATTTAGTCTGCAACAATTGCAGGTTCAGGAGCATTTTCAGAGTCCATTTTTTGATCAGCTTGGTCTGATCCCGCGCGCGGCAGGCACGTCGCTGGCTGGGCAGTGTGTCGGCAGCGGATTGGTCGTCGATATCTCGAAGTATTTCACCCGTATCCTTTCCGTGGATACCGAGACACGCCAGGTGCGTGTCCAGCCAGGCGTGGTCCGCGACGTAAATGCAAAAGACGGCTACTGGGTCATGGTTCTCTTTGAGCGGAAAGGCCATACGATTTATACGTCGCCCGATCTCAAGGCGTGGGAGAAGACAGGTACCATCAATGGCTTCCACGAGTGCCCGGAGCTATTCCCGCTTGCCGTGGATCCGGCTTCGTCTAAAGACTACGCCGGGACAAGTGGCGAACCGGAGAACGTGAAGTGGATCATGTACGGGGCCAAGGGTCGTTATCACATCGGCGCCTTCGACGGGAAAACGTTCAAGCCGGAGACGAAAAAACAAATCGCGATGTATTACGGCGACAAGTGCTACGCATCCCAGACATTCAATAACACCGAGAAGGGCCCAGACGGCCAGCCGCGTCGCATTCAGACGATGTGGCAGGGCGGACGATTCGGGCAAATCTCTTTGCCAGTTGAGCTGACCCTGAAAACGACTCTGCTCGGACGGCGCGTCTGTATGCTACCCGCCAAGGAGATTAAAAACCTTTATCAACGAACCGAAACCCTTGACGGTCTGGTTCTGGAACCGGGTGCTGCCAATCCGCTCGAAAAGATGAAAGGCGGCCTCTACGACATCGAACTGGAAGTCGACCTTTCGCAGGCATCACAGTTGATCCTCAACATCCGGGGTAAGCGCTTGATCGTCGATGTCTCCAAAGACGGACTGACACTGAGAAGAGAAATGAAGATTCCCGGAACAAAGAAACTCGTGCTCAGGGTTGTGGTCGACCACTCCTCGCAGGATGTCTACTTCGGCGAACACGGGCTTTTTTACTCACCCCGCATGGCCAAACCTTCAGCATTGACGGACTCGGAATCACCGGGCTTGAGTCCAATCACCATGTAGCTGACTCGAAAGAACAATGTATGATCTACCTAATTGAGGGGGCTACGAGGAGTGTTCTCTACGCGACAGACGGTTCCTGGCTACTGGCAAACACATGGAACACTCTCCGTAAAAAGCGACTCGATGCCATTATCTGGGACGCCACCTGTGGCGAAGGAGCGGGAGATCCTCGAATTTTCAGCCATAACGACATGAGCATGATTCGCCACATGAACCATTCCCTTGTGAAAGGAAAGGTACTGAAACCTGATGCAAAAATCATTCTCACCCATATCGCACGAAAACTGCAGCCCCCCCATGCAGAGATGGAGCAAACGCTCCTACCGGAAGGTCTTATCCCTGCCTATGACGGTATGTCCGTCGTGCTGAGCTAAACAGTCTGAACAAAATAGAGAGACCCTTAGACGTGATCAAAAATAATATTCGTCAGCCGTATCATACCGGTGCGGTTTATTTGAACCGGCATTGGCTCAAAGAGACTCCACACAAGTCGTCGGTTTTGGGCGGCGACGCAGCGGATGAGTCTGAATCCGAACTCAAAGCATTGGCAGAGCAACTCAACCAGACTATGCCAAACTCTGGACGAATGGGTGTGACTGGCCTTCATCCTTACGAAATAAAGATAACGTGAAAAAGCAAATCCTTAGGACCGCCCTATGTGCTGTCGCCTGCATCTCCGTTTTGGACATGACGGCTCAGGCCTTGTCAGCCCAAACGATTATAGTGTCGCCTGGCGGAACGGTTGACTCGCTACCAGAGGCTCGTGATGCCGTGCGGGCATTGCGGGCCGCAGGTGAAAAGGGCGATATCGATGTCGTGATTCAGGACGGGGTTTATACGCTGGACCAAACGCTGGTCTTCGGGCCGGAGGATTCTGCACCCGAGGGCGCGGTGACGCGCTACCGTGCGGCCGAGGGCGCGAGTCCCTTGATCAGCGGCGGTCGTGTCATCAAAAACTGGCAACAATCCGACCTGCAGAGCGGCAAGGTCTGGAAGGCGAAGGTCCCGTGGGCGAAGGGGGATGCCTTCTTCCATTGTCTCTACGATGGCAGTACGCTTTTGCAGCGGGCGCAGTCTGAAGAGATTCGTGTGAACGTGGATGCGCCCAGAAGCATGTATGCGGGCGAGCTTAAGCATCGGCTGGAGTTTTCCTATACGGGCGATGTGCTCAAGCCCTGTAAAAATCTGGAGGATCTGGAGCTATACGGCCAGCCCACTCGGGCGTGGTTGGTCAATTACCTGGGGATCGCCTCGGTCGACCCGGAGAAAAAACGGGCCCGGCTGACGGTTCCGGCCACATACCGTATGGGTGGATCGTTTGTTCTGGAAAACCGGGTCGATGATCTGGATCAGCCGGGTGAATGGGCGCTCAATGCGCAGGAAGGCATCCTCTATTACTGGCCGGAATCGGGCACGCCGGGCGATCAGGTAATTGCCCCGGCGCTGGATGAGCTGATCCGGGTGGAAGGCGTGAACGATGCTTCCGTTGCCGGGAAGAAGGACCGGCCTGTCGAGGGCATTGTTTTCAGCGGGCTTCGGTTTGCTCACGCAGATCGCCAGAAGTGGTTGCCGGAAGACCAGGGGATTCAGCACGACTGGAACATGTGGGACAAGGCGAACGGGTTGATTCGCTTTCGGGGCGCCCGCAATTGCGCCGTCCGGAACTGCACTTTTTTCGACAGCGGCAGCGACGGTGTGCGGCTTGATCTGTTTTGTCAGGAAATCACGGTGGAGGGCTCCACGTTTAGGGATCTCGGCGGCACCGGAATCCTGTTGTGCGGCTATGGGCCGGGCAAAAAGGATGTCAACAAAGGCAATACCATCCACAACAATGAGATTACCCGGGTGGGGCAGTTGTTTCTACATTCGCCGGGGATCTTTGTCTGGCAGAGCGGGCATAACCGGATCTCTCATAATCATGTCTACGATCAGGCTTACACCGGCATCGTGATCGCAGGCGTGCGTCGCCGTTTCTTTGCCCCCGTTTTTAAAAAGACGGGTCAGGCCAATCCGTTCGCCAAATGGAAATTTCCTGAAGGGACGCGCGAGCATATTCCCACGATTCGCTGGGACGAGATTACACTCGCCGACATCAAGGCCTGGTCCGCGTATGAGCCGTACATGCATGCGCGGGGAAACCTGATTGAGTTTAATGAAGTGCATGACTGCCTGAAGTTACTACACGATGGAAACTGCATCTATCTGTCAGCCAATGGCGATGGCAACATCGTTCGGCATAACGTGACGTATAACCATCCGGAGGGGGCGATGATTCGTACCGACGATGATAGCCATGGTGCCACGGTTCAAGGCAACCTTCTGTTTGGCACTACGGGGAATCAGGGGATCACCATCAAGGGGCTGAATACCGCCACAGGAAATGTGTTCGTCAATAGCCAACTACTGACAGGGCGGGCGGGCAACACCGTCGATCCAGAGTCGGATCTGTCGCGCAATATATTCTATGTCGTCAGTGGCTCGGTATCCGATGGCTTTCACTACGGTATCGATAGCGTGGGTGCCGGGCTGGATTATAATCTCTACTACCATAATGCGCCGGGGGTCGGGGAATCACTGTTAATGAAACAACGTGCGCGTAACAAAACAGCGTTAGCGGACCATCACAGTCTGGCCAGCGATCCGCTGTTTGTGGATCCGGTTCATGGGGACTTCAGTTTCAAAACCGGATCGCCTGCGCTCAAGCTGGGAATGAAACCCTTGTCGCTGGATATCGTTGGGAAAATGGGGACCTTGCGGGATCCGTTTCTGGCGCGTTTCATGTCTGACTCTTCGATGCTCTTTAAGAGCACGGCGAAAGAGGGCGGAAAAAAGAAACGCAAAAAAGACAGCAACGAATTGAATTTGTGAACAAACCGCTCTCGGGCTTTATTTGGTGTACATCATCGGGTGTTCACGTGATTACGCAGGGGAGGGTGTTATGTTACTCTAGGGAAGTAATAAGCTATTGAGCGGGAGGACAAAGCAGATTATGAAATTTGGTGGACCCTCGACAACACAGAATAAAATGAAACACCGTAATTATATAAGATCAATTAGCATCGTAGTCGTACTCTTGGTATTTTCAGGGTATACCGCTAGCGCAAAGGATAGAACAGGCACGTTGCCGAATATTGTCTATATTCTGGCGGACGATATGGGCTACGGCGATGTCAGCGCCCTAAATCCGGAATCAAAGATTCAAACCCCAAGCATTGACCGTCTCGCAAGTGAAGGGATGAATTTTACCGATGCCCATTCCGGATCCTCTGTTTGCACCCCGACGCGGTATGGAATTTTGACTGGTCGTTATTGTTGGCGTACGCGCCTAAAGCGGGCCGTGTTATGGAATTATGATAACAGCTTGATGAAACCTTCCCAGCTCAACGTGGCTTCTTATCTTAAAGAAAATGGCTACAACACAGGGATGGTCGGCAAATGGCACCTGGGGCTGGATTGGGCAAGTCAATCCAAACCGGGGGAGATCACCGAGGATGAGGCTGACGTTGACTTCGCTAAGCCGTTCAAAAATGGCCCTGTGGACATGGGCTTTGATTATTTCTTCGGCATCAATGCGTCACTCGATATGCCACCCTATATCTTCCTCAAGAACGACAAGGCCGTCAGCATTCCAACGGTAGCAAAGAAAACCTTCGGTCGACGAATCGGACTTGCCGACAAAGACCTGGAGCCCGAACACTTTCTGCCTGCGTTCACTCAAGAGGCCGTATCGTACATTAAAGCGCAGGATAAGAATCAGCCCTTCTTCCTCTATTTCTCATTGAATGCGCCGCACACACCGATCGCGCCGTCCAAACCGTTCCAGGGCAAAAGCAAGCTGGAGGGCAAGCTGGGTAAGTACGCAGATTTCTGCATAGAAGTCGATGATACCGTGGGCCAAGTCCTGGCCGCTCTAGAGGAACGCGGATTAAGCGATAACACCCTGGTGATTTTTACGGCAGATAATGGCTGTGCTTACTACATCGGCGTCAAGCAATTCGAGGAGGAAGGACATTTCCCGAGCGCGAACTACAGAGGTTACAAAGGTGGAACCTTTGACGGCGGGCACCGTGTGCCATTCTTGGTGCGATGGCCAGCAACCATCAAGCCGCGGACACAGAATGACCAAACGATTTGCCTGACAGATCTATTGGCTACCTGTGCAGCGATCGTAGCAGAGCCGTTGCCCAGGAATGCCGGTGAAGACAGTCTCAGCTTTTTGCCCGCACTGCGCGGGGAAGCCATCGATACGTCCATGCGTCAAGGAGTGGTTCATCACGACTTTGGGGGTAACTTTGCCATACGGAAAGGCAAGTGGAAGCTCTTGACCAAAGCGACATCGGGATTGGGGCACCCTTACAAATCGGATCTAACTCCGCAGTTGTATGATATGCAGGGGGATCCCGGAGAAACAACGAATGTGGCCAGCCAGCACCCTGAGGTGGTTAAAGCACTCACCGCACTTTTAGAGCAATACAAGCGTGAGAAACGGAGTGTCCGGCGACGCTAGAATCGAGCAAATAGATAATGAATGTTAGCAAAACACTCTGTATCTCCACGCTACTCCTGGCAGGAGGCTTCGGCTTCGAAGCACTTGCCCCGGAGCCCACCTTCGCGGGCTCTCGGATTGGACGAGAGGGAGAAGCATTCTGGCGCTATGCGGGTAACGACGCGCATGACCTGATCGAGCGTGCTGTCGAGACACTACGCAGGGAGGGTTGGAGCTACGTTAAAGGCGGCAATCGGGGTGCCAGTGGGCGCACGGAGCGCGCCTTCCTCCGGAAGGGCAACGTAATGGCCGAGTGGATCTATGAAAAGAACAGGACGTCCCCCGAGATACTCTGGGTGCACGTCTGGAGGGACACCCCGGAGGATGAGCTACGCGCCCAGTGGGAGGAAGCGCAGCAAGGCGGCCCCGAAGTCGTCAGTGCGTTCCTTGCGAACCTCGCCGTGCCGCAACGCCATCTTATCGAAGGCTCTGTTAAATTCGATCTCAATCAATCAGAGAAATAATGATGAAAAATAAAAAGATATTGATAGCTCTCGCTCTCATCAGTGGCGTGTCGTTGACCCATGCCACCGCAAAGACTCCGGCGCACCCGAATGTGTTGCTGATTGCGATTGACGATCTCAATGACTGGATCGGCTGCATGGGCGGGCATCCGCAGGCGAAGACGCCGCATATCGATCGACTCGCCGCGCGCGGGGTGCTGTTCAATAATGCCCACTGCCAGTCGCCGGTCTGCAACCCCTCACGCGCCAGCATGATGACCTCGCTCTATCCGAGCACCACCGGGGTTTACTTTCTGACTCCTGATCTCAGTCGGTCGCCGGTCGCAAAGAAAAACACCTTGTTGCCCAAGCGTTTTCAAGATGATGGCTATCATGTAACAGGTGCCGGCAAGCTCTTTCATGGAAATCAAAATAAAAACCACATGCCAAATTATGCAGGATCATTTGGCGGGTTTGGGCCTTTGCCCGAGAAGAAAATCACTTCGTTTCCCGGCGGAAAGATATGGGACTGGGGCGTGTTCCCAGAAAAAGATGAGTTGATGACGGATCATAAAATAGCCGAGTGGGGTGTTCAGCAACTGGCTAAGCAACAGGATAAGCCGCTGTTTCTGGCGACGGGCTTCTACACCCCGCACGTGCCACAATTTGCACCGCAGAAATGGTTCGATATGTATCCGATAGAAACACTGCAACTACCCAAGGTGATAGCAGACGATTTGAAGGATATTCCAGAATACGGAGTCAACCTGACCCGCCTCAAGCATGTCGCGCCGACCATGGAGTGGGTTGAAAAAAACGATCAATGGAAACCACTCGTTCAGTCCTATCTTGCCTGCATCAGCTTCACCGATCATCAGGTGGGTAAACTGCTCGATGCTTTGGACAACAGCCCGTACAAAGACAACACCTTCATCGTCCTCTACACCGACCACGGTTTTCACCAGGGCGAGAAGGAGCGCTTTGCCAAGCGCAGTTTGTGGGAAGACGGAACCCGCACGCCGATGATCATTGCCGGGCCGGGACTTGTTAAAGGTAAGGTGTGCTCAAAGCCGGCACAGTTGCTCGATATCTATCCAACACTGCTGGAACTGTCCGGATTGAAAGCCGACCCCAAACTCGAGGGGGATTCACTCGTGCCACTGCTGAAAAATCCGCAGGCAGATTGGCCGCATATGGCGCGCACCAGCTTCGGCCCCGGAAACTACTCAATCGTTTCTGAGCGATACCGCTACATCCATTACAACGACGGCTCGGAGGAGTTTTATGACCACGCAGGTGACCCCCACGAGTGGAAGAACCTGATTGAGAACCCGAAGCTGGCAACACTGATTGAAAAGCACAGGGCTATGATACCTGAAAACGCTCATCCGATCCTCGGCAAGGACTCAACCGGACACAAATCATTTGAGGCCAGTGAGGCCGCAAAAAAAGAAACAACAACGTTTGACCCTCTGGATTGGAAGCGTCCGGTCGACAATCCGGTCTTTACGACAACCTTTGGTAATAACCATGACTCCGTTCTCTTCGTCGATCCGGATCTGGAATACCCTTACCACTTGATCATCAGCCACACGGCCGAAGCCGCCCATCTGTGGCGAGCCAAGAAATTCTCGTGGAGCAGCGACGACTGGGAACTCGTTTCTGACCAATACAAGATCGGGAAACACTACGAGTACGATGATGGAGTGAAGGTCGATGGCACCTACTATCTCTATGAAGAAGGGATCGTTTACACCTACTCAGGGCCACTCGAGCAAGCCAGCGGAAAATGGGAAGCAGCTGGCACCTTTCCTCACAAGCAATGCGATGACATCGGCATCTATGTCGAAGACGGGGTATTCCACATGTTCGGCGAACATGGCGATTTCCCGCACGGGCCGGATGGCACCAGCCTGGCTCACTTCACTTCCACTACGGGTCTAGGCGATTGGAAATTGGTCAACGCCAAAGCCGTCGATCCCAACCCCGACGGAGGGCACAAATATGGCGTGGGTGACGCAACAATCGCCAAGATCGAGGGACACTATTACATCTTCTGCGACCGGGAATCAAAGGGCAGCCCCTACAAGGTCGTGGCCTGGCGATCCAAAGATATCAATACGCCCTTCGAGTATGTGGGCAAAGCGATCACCCCGCGCTCGGATGAAGTGGATGATTGGGACAACCACCGCATTCAGGATCCGGACATTGCCTACATCCCCGAGCTAGGCAGATATGTCATCACAGCAAACATGAGAGACCACGATGGAAATCCCGGCGGACACTTTCCTACCCTGAAGGGAAAGCAGACGCGCGTGATCGGTGTTTTCTATTCGAACAAGTTACTGAAGGCGATCCCGCAGAACAGGACGCGTTAGCACAGGCACCGGATACAAATAGAGACTATATGAATAAACTTAATTATATAAAAGCCACACTTGTCGCGGGGTGCATGTTTGCGCTTCTGCCAGAAGGATACGCTCAGATAGAAAACCCCAATATCGTTCTGATCATGGCGGACGATCTCGGCTATGAATGCATTGGTGCCAACGGCGGCACCTCCTACCAGACGCCCGTGCTGGACAAGCTGGCGGCAACCGGTGTGCGGTTTGAGCACTGCTACTCTCAGCCACTCTGCACGCCCTCACGCGTCCAAATCATGACCGGCATGTACAACGTGCGGAACTATACTGCGTTTGGTGTGCTGGACAGGGGAGAGACAACTTTTGCTCACTTGCTCAAGCAGAGCGGCTACGCCACCTGCATCGCCGGGAAGTGGCAGCTCGGCCGACAAGCGGACGCGCCACAGCACTTCGGGTTTGATCAAGCCTGCCTCTGGCAGCACACGATTCCAGGGGCCAAAGGTCCACATGGAACTGACAGCCGTTTCGTGAATCCGCAGATTGATATCAACGGACAGACCGCCACGCTGCCTGAAGGCTCGTTCGGCCCGGATGTCTGTGCGGACTTTATTTGCGACTTCATGGAAGCGAACAAGGACAAGCCGTTCTTCGTCTACTATCCCATGATCCTTACACATTGTCCTTTTGCGCCGGTGCGGGACTCTGCGGACTGGGACCCGAAAAGCAATGGCTCACCAACCTACAAGGGCGATGCGAAATACTTCGGCGATATGGTCACCTATATGGACAAGCTCGTCGGCAGGATCACCGCGAAGCTGGATGCCCTTGGCGTGCGCGACAACACGCTGATCCTCTTTGTCGGCGACAATGGAACGGACAAGCCGGTCGTCTCATCGATGGGCAATCTCAAGGTCGCCGGAGGTAAAGGAAAAATGACTGACGCCGGCACCCGGGTTCCCTTGATCGCGAGCTGGCCGGGCACGATTTCAGCAGGATTAGTTACTCCCGATTTGGTGGATTTCAGTGACTTCCTGCCCACGCTATGCGAAACCGCCGGCGCAACGGTCCCGTCGACATTGAAGATTGATGGGAGAAGTTTCCTGCCGCAGTTGCTGGGCAAGGAGGGCAACCCCCGCGAGTGGATCTACAGTTGGTACAATACAGGTGGTGGGCCCAAGGGAAGGGAATGGGTCAGGAACCAGCGTTATAAACTCTATCGCACAGGAAAATTTTACGACATCCGTAATGATGTTCTGGAGGAGCGCCCCCTCAAGCAACTCTCTCCGGAAGCGCAAAAAGCGCGCACTCTTTTTGAAGGAGTCCTTGATACCTACAAAGATGCGCGTCCCGCTTCAGTCGCAGCCCAAGGGAAGCAAAAGGCAAAGAAGCCGCGACAGAAGCAGAACAATCGAGACTAATTTCAGGAATCAGAAAAAGAAGGAAAAGGTATGAGTATTTTAAAAAAACAAAGAGTCAGATCTTTGCTGTATGCGGTGCTTGCTTCGTGCTCGGCATATGCCACGCACGCAACAGATGTTGACGATTATAATGTGGTCTGGACGAGTCCCAGCGAAGACCAGGCCGGATCCATGCCGTTGGGCAACGGGTCCACGGGGCTGAATGCCTGGATTGAACCGAATGGAGACCTTCTTTTTTATATCTCCAGAACCGACTCCTGGGGTGGAGACGGGGAGTTGTTGAAATTGGGCCGAGTTCGGGTCCAGCTGGATCCCGCGCCCTCGACAGAGGACTTTCTGCAAACATTGAGTTTGAAGGATGGTAGCTTGAAGGCGCGTTATGGGGGCGCCGAACTTCGCCTTTGGGTTGATGCGAACAACCCGGTGATTCATGCTGAAATAAGCGGAACAAAACCGACCTCTGCGACTGCGTCGATCGAGCTCTGGCGAAAAAATAAAGACGCGGATTCAGTTCTTGAGAACCAGAAGGGGCAGATTGGCTGGTATCATCGAAACAGTTACTCTGATAAACCAGCCCAGTTGGCAAAACAACAAGGGTTGGCGGAGTTTAAACGGCAGGACCCTTTGTTGCACCGCACATTCGGAGCGGTCATAAAGTCAGCGAATGGAGCGCGGGTTGATGATACACATCTGCGTTCGCCAAATTCCCCAAAGCACCGTTTTGACATTCATGTTCTGGCTCAACACCCCGCGACTGCGGATGAATGGAAGGAGGCAATGGTTCAAACGATTGCCGAAACCGAGAGTCAGAATTTTGAGCAGCGTCGCGCCGCACACGAGGCGTGGTGGAAAGCGTTTTGGCAACGGAGCTGGATCCATGCAACGTCTGTTACAGAGCAACTTGCAGAAAAGAGTTTGATTCCATCAAACCCGCTCACGATCACCCTGGGAGCCAACCCGAATGGAGGAAACCGATTTAAGGGCAGCATGGGGCGGGTATCACTGTTTAATAAGGTGCTAGGCGAAAAGGAGATTCTTTATCTTGCGCAACATCAGAACCCGCAGTCTGTAGTGAACGATGAGCATGTCCTGTTTTCCGGTATACCTGAACTGCATTCGAAATTTGCCGGATCGGAGAAATGGACCGATGGGGCAGCCATGACGGCAGAACTATGGATTCAGCCGGATGCGAATGTAAGCAATGTACGGATCCTTGATAAAATTACACCGGGTGGCAGCGACGGATTTCTGCTTGATATACATCCAGCCAACAGCCTGCGTCTGATTGTCGGAGGGAAACCGCTGACGGTGAAAGACTGTTTGACGCTCGGGGAATGGAACCATGTCGCAGCTGTGGTTCATTCCGAAGCGGGAACGGTCGCCCTGTACCACAACGGCGAGCTTATCGCGGGAGAGAATCCGGAGATGTCGGAGAAGAAGCCGGACAGTTATGTAGTGAGCCAAGCCTATGCGCTGCAGCGTTATATTAACGCGTGTTCCGCGCGAGGTGCGTATCCCATCAAATTTAACGGATCTATTTTCACGGTTGGACATAAAGAGCAGCCAAAAGGCAACGAGGGAAATCCTGATTGGCGGAAGTGGGACGCCCCTTACTGGTGGCAGAATACGCGGATGCCGTACTTGAGTATGTGTACGTCCGGTGACTCCGAGATGACCGACGCGCTTTACAAGATGTATTGTCGGGACCTCCTTGAATATCATAAATATCGCGCGAAAATGCATACGGGGCACGCGGGGCTCTATATTCCTGAAACCATGCACTTTTTCGGGAATCACCGCGGCAAGTGTTACGGCAAGACACCTTTCGCAGAGAGAACGTGTAAACTTCAGGAAAGCCGTTATCATAAATGGGAATGGGTGTCCGGCTTGGAAATAAGCCATATGATGCTTGATCGCTACGAACACACACAGGACGAAACGTTTCTTAAGGAAACCATCATCCCGTTCGCCCATGAGGTGCTGACCTTTTTTGATCTGCAATACAAGAGTGGACCCGATGGGAAACTGATCATGCATCCGTCCCAGGCGCTTGAGACCTGGTGGGAGTGCACCAATCCAATGCCGGAAGTTGCCGGACTGCACGCCGTAACCGATCGGCTGCTGGGACTGTCCGAAACGCTGACGGATCCGAAGATGCGTGCGTACTGGGCGGAGGTGAAGGCGAAGATTCCCTCGCTGCCGGTGCATGAAATCAACGGCGTTAAAATGCTGGTTCCGGCAGAAAAATACGATATGCGGAAGAATTCGGAAGAGCCCCAACTGTACGGCGTCTTTCCTTTCCGCCTCTGCTCGTTTGACAAGCCAAATGCTCAACTCGGGATTGAAGCGCTGAACCACCGGGCCCGGAAGGGGAATCAGGGTTGGCGACAGGATGACATCATGATGGCCTATCTTGGCCTGACCGAACAGGTCAGGGAATACATCGTCGGCCGGGCATCCACCAAGGATGCGGGATCCCGTTTCCCGGCCTTCTGGGGCCCCAATTTTGACTGGACTCCCGACCAGTGCCACGGCGGGGTGATGATGAAGGCATTTCAGTCTATGATCCTACAGACGGACGGGAAAAAGATATTTATAGCACCTGCGTGGCCGAAAGACTGGAATGCTGAGTTTAAACTGCATGCACCGTACCAGACGACTGTGGAAGGACGAGTCAAGGATGGCGAGTTGGTGGAACTGAATGTAACCCCCGCATCCCGTGCCAAGGATGTGGTCAATGTGCTGCACCGCGAGCGGTAAACCGAGGGCGTGAACGCAGACGTTGATGGAGGAGAACGAAACATGAACAAGTCGAACAGCAGCAGATACGCGGCACCCTGCAAAAGGCACTTGCCCAGTACCAATCAGCTCGTCCAGCAGGCATGGCAAAGCACAGTAATAAATAGCATAGAAATTCTGATGGGAATGACGATCAGCCCTGCACATCGCCAGGATGGCCTCCCTCGGTAACCCAAGTAGGCAAAGAACTCCTAGCTTCATATAATAATGATGTGTATTGAAATTAAATCGTCCTCAGCCATCGCCGCTAAGCCCATCACTCAACAATAGAACCCCCAGCAAATTTAAAAATGCCCATCATTCTGCCACCGATCACTCGTCGTCAATTCATCCAGCGCTCGCTCGCTTTGGGTGGCACAGCGATGATGGCGTCTCGCGCGTGGGCCGCCACAGATAGTGAACGCGTTGGCTTAGACCCAAACCGTGTGGCTTTGCTTGCAGATACACACATCAGCGCCGATCCAAATAGCGTCTTCCCAGGGACCAAGTGGCCTGGATCTCCCGTCGGGGAGGGCGAGCATGAAAGCGTCAATATGGCAGGGTGCCTTGCCGTGGCTGCCAAGGGCGTCCTTGCACTCAATCCTCGGCCGGCTCACCTGATCGTCAATGGCGACTGTGCGCTTAGTAATGGAAAAGAAGCCGAGTACAAAGAGTTTCTCAGGCTTGTGGAGCCACTTCGAGCTGCGGGCATCACCGTTCATGTCACGATTGGCAATCACGACAATCGGGAGAATTTGTGGAAATTGCTGCCGTTCCTGAAGCAAGAGCAGATGGGCGTGCAGGCGGGTGTGATTGAACTGCCGCATGCGAATCTCATCCTGTTGGATTCAGGCAAAAAGGGAATTCTGGGAGACGAGCAGTTGAACTGGCTCGCCAAACAACTCAACCAACGAGCGGATAAGCCAGCCCTCATCTTTGGTCACTTCAACCCGTATCCCAATCGCGGCGTGCGTCCCATCAAGGGCATGCGTGATGGGGCGTCGTTATTGAAGCTGCTTGCTGAACGAAAGCATGCTAGAGGCTATTTCTATGGCCACACGCATGAGTGGCAATACGATCGACGGGACCATCTTCATCTCATTAATCAACCGGCAGTCAGTTACTATTTTGGCAAAGGCCATGCGCATGGCTGGGTCGATATGAAGCTCATGGAAACCTCCGCTGACCTAGAGTTACACTGCATCAACCGCAAGCACCCGCAGCACGGTGAGCGGAGACAGGTCACCTTGAAAGACCAGCCCATTACGGTTCGTGTTGCCTCTTACAATGTTGAGTTCGGCAAAAGCGCGACCCCCGAACAGATTGGTAAGATGTTCAAACCATACAAGCTGGATATCATCGGTTTTGACGAAGCGCCAGATGGTGATTGGACGGCTCGCGTCGGCAAAGTGCTGGGTATGGAGCACAGCTATGTTGGCAAGATCTCATCGGCCAATCATAAAGACAAATACAAGTCGATCCTCAGTCGGACACCGCTAGCAGGCACGACTGAGCATGAACTGCAGGTTGAACGTCGACGCTGCTGGAATCCTGCGTCGGCGGTCAGAGCCGTGACAGAGATCGATGGTGTTTCAATCGCATTTTACTCCTTGCACATCTGCAGTTCTCGCGACCGCGAAAAGGTGGGTCATGCCTACCAGCTGGCAACCGATGTCTTGCCGAAAGAGTCGACGGACCGGGTGATCGTTGTTGGAGATTACAACAACAACATCGGCGATGCTGCGATGAACGCGATTAAGGGGGCAGGCTTTAAACCCACGTGGAGCGACCTGAAGATTGATGTCTCCAAAGAGTTTACCTACAACGCCCTGAACCCCAAAAAGAGCCTAGGGGTGATCGATCACATTTTATACAACACCTCGGCTGAAGCCAAGGTAACAGAGGGAGGCATCATCGAACTCGAAACGCCGTTGTCGGATCACAAACCCATCTGGGCCGAGATCGTGTTCCCTCGATAAATCAATCAGACAAAAAACTCCTAGCATCGAAAAATCATTATGTTCATCAAAATTAAAATCCTAAGGACTCTGGGATAAAACTGGAGGGCAATGCTCCGTCATTGCCGCAACCAAGCCTGTTGCCTGTGGAAACGACGGAGCGTTGTTTTCTTGTGGTCATGTCGCCTGCGGCTCGGAACCCTCCAAAAATAACTACACTAACTTACCGTGCTTCACACTAGCATCGGAAAATCATTATGTTCATCAAAATTAAATCGTTCTCTGCCATCGTCGCACAGGTAGCCTGTGTGCTCCTGTCAGCATCCATGGTTCATGCCAAGCCGCTGAACTATCTCATTCTATTGGCTGACGACATCAGTGCATCCACGTTGGGTTGTTATGGATCACTTAATCCACATACCTCACCTCAAATTGACAAGTTGGCGGGGGAGGGAGTGCGCTTTACTAACATGTTTGTTTCCGAGGCTATGTGCGCCCCGGCCAGAGCGGAGTTATATACTGGGCTGCAGCCAGAGCGTAATGGTTGCAATCGAAACCACCTGCCAACCAACGTAGGTACCAAGAGCGTGGTGCATTATTTAAAGGACCTTGGTTATCGGACTGGCTTGGCGGGCAAGAGGCACTTCTCACCACAATCTGTTTATCCATTTGAAAGCGTAAAGGGATTTGATCCCAAGTGCGCCACTCGAGATCCTCATCCTGATAACTGGGAGGATGTGGAAAAGTTCATGACGCGTGATAGTGATGAGCCGTTTTGCCTATTTATTTGCTCGGTTCATGCGCATGCTCCCTGGAATGCAGGTGACTCCTCGTTATGGAAACTAAATGAACTGAAGCTGCCCGCGCACTTGGTGGATAACGCAACTACGCGGCATTACTACCGTGAGATGTTGGCAGAAGTCAGGCTCTTTGATGATCAGGTCGGCACTGCGTATGCGTTGCTGAAAAAACATAAGCTGGATGAAAATACGGTGTTGATTGTTTTGGATGAGAACGGCGTCGGCATGCCTGGCGGCAAATGGACCACTTACGATTGGGGTGTTCGTTCTGCCTGCGTGATGAAGTGGCCAGAATCGTATGAGGCAAATTTCAAGACAGACGCGATTGCGCAATACTGCGACATTCTGCCCACCTTGATCGATGGCGCAGGCGGAACAGTGCCAAGCGACCTGGATGGGAGAAGCTTACTGCCCCTGATCAAAGGTGAAACGCAAGCACATCGAGAGCAGGCCTATTTTATGTTTAATAATCGTGATGACAGGAAAGTAGGCCCGCACTTTTCGAGTCGTGCGGTGACCGACGGTCAGTATAAGCTCATCTGGAATCTGACGCCGGAAAACATGTACGGCGTTGCGGCGATCAGTGGCATCGATTTCGGGAAACATAATCGAGGCTCAGATGTGCCCAAGGTTTATGGATCATGGTTAGATTCGATGCAGGAAGGGGATGCGCATGCTGCAGAAATGATTAAGCGGTACCGTGTGCGCCCGGAGTATCAACTCTTTGACCTGAACAAAGATCGCTGGGAGATGAATAATCTGGCGGATAATCCAGAGCATCAACCTAGGCTACACCAGTTGAAAGCAGGTATTTCGGCCTGGATGAAGCAGCAGGGAGATGATGGCCATCTCACTGGAGTAGGGATTAAATATGCAGAAACAGAATTTGCAGAATAGTTAAAAAAATCTAACAAAGCGTTGAAGACGAGGTCGTAAACGCCGCGCCTTCCTCAGCCGTTGGCTGATAAAAAAATATGACATGATTATAAGAATTGTGCTACTTTCAACGGTTGCCCTGCTGGCAATCTGCTCGGCTACTTTGGCTGCCAGAAAACCTAACATCGTCCTGATCCTCACCGACGACCTAGGATACGGCGACGTCTCGTTCCTGAATCCCGAATCCAAGGTGCAGACCCCGCACATGGACGCGCTGGCTCGGGCAGGGGTTTGGGCCACCGATGCGCATGCGCCAAGTACGGTCTGCAGCCCTAGCCGCTATGCCATGCTGACGGGCCGGTACGCCTGGCGCGGCTCATTACGCGCTGGTCGTTTAAACCCGTGGAAAGAATCCGTCATTGATCAAGATCGCGTTACGCTACCAAAAATCCTTAAAGCTAAGGGCTATTTCACTGCTTGTGTCGGCAAGTGGCATCTCGGCTTCGACTGGCCGTGGAAAGGCGGCAAAAAACCGCCAAATTCGGTCATCGGCACAGGAACCAGCACGGCGACTTGTGATCTGTTTGACTGGTCCAAGCCGATTAAGGGCGGGCCGCTGGGGGCTGGGTTTGATACTTATTTCGGCGATGATGTGCCTAATATGCCACCTTATGCCTTCATCGAGAATGACCGCCTGACTTGTGACCCGGTGGATGTGAACGGCCGGGATTTAATGAAGCAGCAAACAATGAAGGGCGGTTATATTCACGGCGTCGGCCCCGGCGAAAAAGGCTGGCGGCTAGATGAAGTGATGCCGGCCATTACAGCCAAAGCGGTCGAAACGATTCAGGCACAGAGCAAAACACCCGAACCTTTTTTCCTGATGTTCGGCACCACCTCGCCGCATTCGCCCATTGTTCCGCAGGGAAAATTTCAAGGCGTCAGCGGAGCGGGACCCTACGGCGATTTCATTGTCCAGACCGATGACGCGGTCGGACAGGTTGTGGCGGCCTTAAAGGAAGCTGGCGTGTATGATAATACGCTGTTGATTGTCTCTAGTGACAACGGCCCGGCCCCGTTCATGCGCGAGTTGATTCAAGAGCATCAGCACCATCCCTCCGGGCCGCTGCGCGGATTGAAGCGGGACCTGCTTGAAGGCGGACACCGGGTTCCCTTTATAGCCTCCTGGCCGGAAGGCGGAGTCGACGGCGGTCGCCGGATTGATGCAATCCTTTCATTGACCGATTTGTTTGCGACGATTGCTGGAATTGCCGGCGCAGCTCTGGAGGAAGGAGTCGCGGAGGACAGCCTGGATATTCTGCCCTCACTGCGCTCGGGTCAATCGGTGCGCACGGAGTTGGTCTACCACGCGGCTAGCGGTAAGCTGGGACTAAGGCAAGGAGACTGGGCCTATTTACGCAAAGGCGGGATCACGGCAGAGCCCGAGTGGTTTCAGAAATATTGGCAAGGCGACTCCATGAATGCGCCGGGTTTGTTGTTTGATCTTTCCGGAGACCTCGGCCAGCGCAAGAATTTGTGTGATCAGTATCCAGAACGCGTCGAGCGGATGGAGGCGCAACTCGCTGACATTCAGAAAGGCACATCCACGCGCTAGAGTCGCATTGAATGTAAAAGTACAGTCGTTCGTGGCGTGTCCGCTTGCGGACGCCCCGATTTTTGTTTCGCCACCAGCAAGATACGGTCGCTCGCAAGCGAGTACGCCACGAGTTGCTGCAATACGAATAAGTTCATTCAACACGATGCTAGAGTGTTTGCCGAAAAGATGTCGGCGGACGAGAGCTAGTTATTAGCTGGTGATGACATCGTTGACAGGAGTCTCTACCGATGCCCATTCCGCTCTTCTCTGTGCGGTGCGTCATCACGTGATTACGTGATAGGCAGAATTGGTTTGCTCTGTTATTTTAGGGAAGTCGTCCTAGATGGAGCGGCATCACAAAACAGGTTCTGAAATTAGGCGGAACTGCTACACTACCAAGGAATATGATGTATAAACGATTAATGATAGGAATGATGCTCTCTTTGAGCATCGTCATCGCGCAGCCTTCCAGAGCACAGTCAGAATCCTCCCAGGATGTCACTCTCAAGAGTGAATCCATCGTGGACTACACTGCGCGCATGCAATGGTTTGTGGAGGCCAATTACGGGATGTTCATTCACCTCGGCCTCTATTCGCAACTCGGCGGCGTGTGGAAGGGCGAGCAGGTCGGTGGCTATGCGGAATGGATTCAGGGCAAGGCCAATATTCCGCGGGACGAGTACGCTCAACTGCTCAAGACTTTCAATCCTACAGAGTTTGACGCGGATATTCTGGTCAGCGCAGCCAGTCGGGCGGGAATGAAGTATCTGGTAATTACGACCAAACACCATGAGGGCTTCTGCCTATGGGACAGCCAATACACGGACTATGACGTTGCCGAAACGCCGTTCAGGGGACGGGACATTCTCGACGAGCTGAAAACCGCCTGCAAAAAATACGGCATCAAGTTCGGGCTGTATTACAGCATTCTGGACTGGTATCATCCCGCCCAGACGGGGCTGGGCCACCAAACCGGGATCGTGGAAGGTAGGAAACAGGAATATGTCGTTTATCAGAAGAACCAGGTCCTGGAGCTGATTGAGAAGTATGATCCGGCCGTTCTCTGGTTTGACGGCGACTGGGTTAAGTGGTGGACACTGGAGGATGGTATCGATCTTTACAATGCGATCCGTGCGGCAAGCTCCACCGTGATCGTTAATAATCGCGTCGCAAAACGGGCCCGCTTTGAATTGGACTTCGTCACTCAGGAACAGAAACATTTCAAGGATACCTTTGCCAAGCATTGGGAAGGGTGCTACACAATGAACAAGTCGTGGGGCTACAAAAAGCATGACGGCAATTGGAAGAGCGCCCAGACTGTTTACAATAAGCTAAAGGATATCAATGAGAAGGGCGGGAATCTGCTGTTGAATGTCGGTCCGGATGGTAATGGAGTGATTCAACCCGAAGCGATTGCCATCCTGAAGCAAACTGCGGAATTGTTGGAAGCTGCACCAATCCATAAGAAGATCCCGCGGGTCACCCAGGTGCCTGGCATCAAGGTGAAGTAAGCTACGCACCTTCTTGAAGAACCGCGGTTCTGGTTCTTTTTAGGATCTAGGGGACGCATTGCATTTTGCGGGAGGGACGGCCTTCGCTGCCTGCTGCGTTTACTCTGCCGTCAGCCGAGTACAAGCCATCACACTATACGGACAAGGCGGATTCTGATCTTTACCCATAAGTTGCGAATGTGTGAAGTTCGTAGTAAAAAAGCTTCCCTGCGAAGCATATCCTCATACATATTTTTACCTATTCCACACGAACTAGGTTATTAGAAGTGCCCTAAGTCACGCAATTGCGTGATACCCATTTTATCTTAGTCATGTATAATGATGTTTTTGAACCGCGGTTCTGGTATTCAGCAGAGCCTCGGTAAGACATTGGGAATTTATGAAAAAAACAGTAAACATTTATCTGCTGCTGGCCGCTGGTCTGGCTCTGACAACCTTGGCCGGGGGCGCATCGCGGACCTATGAACTCTGGGAGCCGGAACCCGCGCCGAACAATGGGCGGAGTCAATGGGAGGCGACCAAGGACAGTAAAAGGCCCAAGTCCTATGACCGGGACTGGGAGAGATGGTCTTACCCGATTGGCAACGGCTATACTGGAGTTTCCATCTTCGGGCGCACCGATACCGAGCGTGTTCAGATCACGGATAAAACGCTTCACAACCGAGGTATTTACGGCAAAGGAGGCCTCACTAGCTTCGCCGAGCTCTTTCTCGATTTCAACCAGGACGAGGTAAAGAACTACCGGCGCTCTCTCAACCTCAACGAAGCCATCGCCCACGTTTCTTATGAGAAGGACGGGGTCGCCTATACACGCGAGTACTTTGCCTCTTACCCAGACAATGTCATCGTCATCCGCCTCAGCGCGGATCAGAAAGGGGCGCTCAGCTTTACCGTGCGTCCAGAGATCCCCTATCTTGCGCTGAAGCAACGCAAGGGCAAGATCACGGCAACGGAAAATCTTCTCACCCTCAAGGGATCGATGCCTTTATTTAGCTGTAATTACGAGGGGCAAATCAAGGTGGTTAATGAAGGCGGCTCGGTGGTCGCTGATGCGAAGAACGGAACGATCAAAGTCAATAAGGCCGATGCGGTGACACTACTCATTACAAGCGGCACCAACTACCGCCTCAGTGCTAAGACCTTCAGCAATGCCGGTGCCAAAAAACTCAACCCGAATGAGTTTCCACACGAGGCTGTTGCTACCCGGATGCAAGCAGCTCATGAGTTGGGCTTTGCCGCACTTAAACAGCGACACCTCGAGGATTATCAGAACCTGTTCGGTCGCGTCTCGGTGAACCTAAACTCAATGCCGTCGGCCGAGCCGACCCACGTGCTGCTAGATAACTACAAAGCAGGCACAGCCAACACCTGGCTGGAAGAGCTAATGTTTCAGTATGGTCGCTACCTGCTCATTTCCAGCTCGCGCGAGAAGAGCCTGCCCGCCAACCTACAGGGTGCTTGGAGCCAAGATTTTTATACGCCGTGGTCGGGGGGCTTCTGGCATAACATCAATGTACAGATGAATTATTGGGGCTCGATGAGCACCAACCTCGCCGAGTGTTTCGAAGCCTACACCAATTTTTTCAAGGCCTATCTGCCAGTGGCGCGGGAGCATGCCACCGACTACGTGCGCAAGCACAATCCAGAGCAGCTGAACGAAGAGGGCGATAATGGTTGGATCATCGGTACCGGAGCGAACGCCTATCACATTCCCAGCGCTGGCGGTCATTCAGGGCCAGGCACAGGCGGGTTCACTGCCAAGCTCTTGGTGGATTATTATCAGTTTACCCAGGATCGAGCATACCTAGAAGAAGTTGCCTTCCCAGCGATGTTGTCCTTGAGCAAATTTTACTCCAAGGCGCTGAAGCCGCACGGCGAGCTACTGCTGGTCGAGCCGTCCGCCTCGCCAGAACAAACGACAACTCTTGAGCAGGTTAAGGGAATGCCGGGCCACATCGCAGGTAAAAACTACATAACTGCCGGGTGCACCTTCGACCAAGGCTTCGTGTGGGAAAGCTATGCCGACACATTGGCTTTGGCAGATGCACTGGGCGATGAAGATCCGTTCCTCAACACCATTCGCGAACAGATCACCCGACTGGATCCGGTTTTGATCGGTGCCGACGGTCAGATTAAGGAATATCGCGAGGAGAACCACTACAGCGATATCGGTCAGCCGAATCACCGTCATATTTCGCATCTCTGCCCGCTCTTTCCTGGGACGCTGATTAATTCAGAGCACGCCGACTGGATGCAGGCTGCGAGTAAAACGCTGGATCTACGTGGCAACAAAACCACCGGTTGGGCACTGGCCCACCGAATGAACAGCCGCGCCCGACTCGGCGAAGGCGATCAGGCACATGAGGCCTATCAGCGTTTCATTCGCGAGCGCACTGTGTCGAACCTTTGGGCACTGCATCCTCCCTTCCAGATTGACGGCAGCTTGGGCACGATGGCCGGCGTCGCGGAGATGCTGCTGCAGAGCCATGAGGGTGCGTTCCATATTTTGCCTGCCTTGCCAAAGGCATGGAACGATGGGCATTTTGACGGATTGGTTGCTCGCGGGAACTTTGTGGTCTCTGCGAAATGGAAAGAAGGAAAAGCCACCGCTGTTTCCATCCTCTCCAGAAGCGGCGGCGAATGCCGTGTTGTCTGCTCTGGGATCGGGGCGGCGATTGTCACAGATAGCAATGGCAACACAGTAACGGTCACACGTGACGGAACCGAACGGATCCACTTTGCATCCGCAAAAGGGGAGGCCTACACGGTTGAATTCGGGCAGGATCTGGAAGTTGCCAGTAGCCAAGTCGAGTTGTATGTCAGTCCCGATGGCAGCGATGCCTTCGCGGGCACGACGAAAGCGAAACCGTTCGCCTCGCTTGAAAAAGCACGTGATGCGGCGCGGTCGCTTGCGGGAAAGAATCCAGTGACGGTGCATGTGGCCGACGGCATTTATTATCTGCCCGAAACACTGATCTTTACGCCGGCGGATTCCGGATCTGAAAAGAACCCCGTGGTTTACAAAGCGGACAACGAGGGCGGTGCCGTGCTGAGTGGCGGTTCCAAGCTTGAGCTTGAATGGATCGCTTATCAGGACGGCATCTTCATGGCGAAGACGCCGAAAGGCTTGGAGATTGACCAGCTTTTCGTCAACGGGACGGCGCAACGGATGGCGCGCTATCCAAATTTCGATCCTAAAAAGAAGACGGCTGCCTATCAGGGCTATGCTGCCGATGCCTTTTCCATAGAACGGGCGGCCAATTGGGCCGATCCAACGGGCGGTTATATTCACGCCATGCACGTTCAGCGTTGGGGCGGCTATCATTACCGCATCACGGGGATGGATGCTCAGGGCGAAGTGACGTATGAAGGTGGCTGGCAGAACAACCGTCAGATGGGCATGCACAAGGACTACCGTATGGTGGAGAATATTTTCGAAGAACTCGATGCGCCTGGTGAGTGGTTTCACAACGCCAAGACAGACACCCTCTATTACATGCCAGCCAGCGGCACGGATATAGCTGCCGCTAAGGTGGAGGTGGTGCGCCTCCGACATCTGATCGAACTCCAAGGAACGCAGGAAGCTCCAGTGAAATTCATCAGCCTGAAAGGCTTTACTGTGCGGCATGCCGCGCGGACCTTCATGGATTGCAAGGAACCGTTGCTGCGCTCGGACTGGGCTATTTATCGCGGCGGAGCCTTCCTGCTTACCGGAACCGAGGACGTCAGCATTCTTGATTGCGAATTTGATCAAGTCGGCGGCAACGCGATCTTCGTCAACAACTACAACCGTCGCACACTGGTTAAGGGCTGCCACATCCACGACACAGGCGCTAGCGGGGTCTGCTTTGTTGGCGACCCCAGGGCCGTGCGCGATCCATTGTTTGAATATAATGAGAAAAACGATCTTTCAAAAATTGACCTGACACCGGGGCCAAAAACCGACAACTATCCCGCTGATTCGATTGTTGAGGACTGCCTAATTCATGGCGTCGGAAGCGTTGAAAAGCAGCCAGCCGGCGTGCAGATTTCCATGGCGCAGGGCATCACCGTGCGCGATGTCTCCATTTACGACTGTGCCCGCTCAGGCATTAACGTGAGCGAAGGCACTTGGGGCGGACATTTGATCGAAGGCTGCGATGTCTTTGATACCGTGCTAGAGACGCATGATCACGGCTCGTTCAACTCCTGGGGCCGCGACCGCTTCTGGCGTAGCGATGTCAAAACGTCACAAAGAGCAATCGATGAGAACCCGAAGCTCCCATTCCTGGATGCCGTCGAAACGTCGGTCATCCGCAACAGCCGTTGGCGCTGTGACCACGGCTGGGACGTCGATCTGGATGACGGATCGAGCAACTACGACATCTACAACAACCTGCTGCTGGCGAAGGGGCTCAAACTGCGTGAAGGCTTCCGCCGCCATGCTTGGAACAATGTGATCGTGAACAACGGTCTGCACCCGCACGTTTGGTATGTGGGGAACAAAGATGAGGTGTATGGAAATATTTTGATGTCTCGGCACCGTCCCGCACGTATGAAACGACCGAATGCGGATAGCGCCCGAGTTGACAAGAACCTGTATTTCGTTGCCGATGAGTCGACGGTCAAAGCGACTTCGGACCAGTTGGGATGGGACAAAAATTCGATCTTTGGCGATCCGCAATTTGTCGACCCATCCAGCGGCGATTTTCGTGTCAAAGAAGGCTCGCCCGCCTTCGATATCGGATTCAAAAATTTCCCGATGGATCAGTTCGGGGTGAAAAAGCCCGTGCTCAAAAAGATTGCCCGCACGCCGCAACTTCCTGCCCCAGTGCTTGCGCAAGTAAAAGCGAAGCGGGCTCCTCAAAAAGCACGCGAGGCAACGCGGCCTGCCAAGGCGTTGGTCTGGCTTGGCGCCAGCCTGCAGGCTTTGAGCGGCGAAGCGTTTTCCGCTTACGGCGTTGGTAAAGAAGAGGGCGGAGTGGTATTAACGCAGGTCGCAAAGGATTCTGAGGCTGCTCAACAAGGGTTGAAAGAAGGAGACGTGGTGCAACAGATTAATGGACAGGCCGTCCGCACCAGTGCCGCGCTCCTGCAAGCCTGTGCACGCGCTGGAAAGAAACCTCTCACGCTCAAGATCGTTCGGGATCAGCAGTTGATGAAAATCATGATCGCGCAGCCTGTTGCAGGACAGGCGGACCAGTGAAGCGGGTGTGAGGGAATTTTTTCCACGATGAAGCTCAGCCTGCGGCAATCTCTCAGCTCGCTTTATTTTAATAATCAGTAACAGCGTGAGTTGGCTGAGCGAGGCATTGCGACCTCATCCCAGTTACAGCCTCGGCGTCTTCCATTCTGTTGCGAATGGTGCTAAGCGCGCAGTTCACGACTCAAATGCTTGCCGCTAGTGCGGCTTGTCCGCTGGGGGTGTTCCAAGGCAATGTTTGGTACAGAAAATTAGGCAGTTCAATTTTCGGTTCAAAACTTCGAAAAAATATCGGCGTCGCCGCGCCTGACATGGGGGGGATGAGCCAAGGCCAATCACCATGCACGACGCGCTGGCTTCGATCTTCTTTGTTACAAAAATTCGCGAATTCTGAACTGACGGTATGCTGATCCACGATTCGATAGCCCGCCTGCTCAAATGACCAGAGCACGGCTTCATTCAATGCGACCAATGCGCGATCGATCCAAAACTGAGCGTGTTTGCTTGGGTCAAGCCCGATCGCCGAGGCAACCTGTGGTAATTGATTGTAGCGTTTCAGGTCTGCCAAATTTCGAGCAGCGATCTCAGTCGACACGTAATGGCCACTAAAAGGAGCTGCTGGATAGATGGCTTGTTCGGAAGCAAATAGCATGTCGGAGACCACTGGTATAGTATACCAGCGTAGCCCTAAAGACTCAATGCCAGGATGTTCGGGGTGACGAATAGCGACCTCGGCGACGTACTCTTTGGGAATTGGCCGTAGATATAACTTGCCGCGAAATTGCAAAATAATCGGCAAAATATCAAATCGGCTTCGCTGATGAGGAGGCTGCCAGCCCAGGTCGATCGCGATTTGAGTCAAATGTATATTCATCGGATCACCCAGCACTGAGCCATTGGTCGCTTGGTAGCCCGCATAGCGTATGAGCTGGTGGTTCCAAATTCGAGTCTCGGCTTGGTCCGGATCAAATTCTGGGAAGACGGTGATGAATGATTCTGCGCTCAGGTTAGTGTCCGCGCATTTCAAATGCTCTAATAGTGCATCGAAGCTCTCCTCGACTGAATTGGCACTCCTGGCATCGATTACTCGAAGCGAACGCCAACGTGCGCGTCCGCTGCAGCGCACCGAATTGCGCCAGGCTACCTGCGTATCTTTTTGCAAATCAATTGTCGTTGAGCTCGACACTGCTGGCTGGAGATTTTGGTAGAGTGCATCGGCGCACCAGCGCTTCTCAAGCGGCAGCTCTGACTGATCGCTGCGGCTTGTTTGAGTGGAGTATGGGCAAGTTGGTTTATTTAGATTCATCGGCATGCATGGATTAAAATGCAGTAAGCAACACGAAATGCTACTGTGTGCAAGCAAAGCTAGACGCATTATGCCAAATGGCGCCGCAGTTGTACTGTGGACTAAATATTAAGGGTGAATTCAAGGTTGAATCGGTCCAGGTAATCATTATCAAATATCTAGTGCAGATATTTCGTCCAATTTTAGCTATCATCGCTGCTTGTTGCTTAATTACAAGTGTTGGCTATGCTTTGCTGGATCAGAACGGCAACGGTTTAAGTGATGTGTGGGAGCAGCGCTTTAATGCGCGCGATTTACAGTTGGCTGCCGACGGTGATGGCGATGGCTTCACCAACCTCGAAGAATGCGTGGCTGGCACAGATCCTGATGATTCGGCGAGTCGCCCTACGGTGGATCTATCGGTGATTCAAAATGAGCTTGATCAAGTACAGGTATCTTTTCCCACTTTATTAGGTAAGCGCTATTTTCTGTTCGCCTCAAATGATCTGCAGAGTTTCGAATCGCTACAGCCAGACGGCTGGATCGGCGATGGCTCGATCAGGGAACTTTTTATACGCAGTGGCGGAAACTCAGAGTCTGTAAGTTCGGTGCGTGCCGATTTTTGGGCCAATGTTGCGACTGATTCAATCGACGATTTGAGCGGCTTAGCCACTTTTCCTGCGCAGTCCGATGGGCTTGTGTATTTGGCTGCACCCGAAGCGCCAGATTTTTTGTCGACTGGCTATGGCGCCCGGATTATATCTACAATCACTGCGCCCAGTTCTGGCAGTTATACATTTTTCTTGTCAGCAGGTGGGCCGGCGGAGTTGTATTTTAAGGCATCTGACAGCCCGTCGAATGCGGCTAAAATCGCTGAGATATTGCCTGCGCAAACTGGACTCGAGGCAGACGTGTGGGAACTGTATGATACCCAGCGTGCAGATGCAGTGCTATTAACCGCGGGTGCAGATTATCAGTTAGAGATGCGTTATGTAGCCAAGGCTCCCTCGCAACACGCACAGGTCGGATGGTCTGGCCCAGGGCTTGTGGGCATTGAGAAGGTCGAGCGCGAAGACCTCAGTGCGGCATCCTTTGCGGCGGAGTATGAGTTAGTGTCTCCCACCTTTCTAAAACTGACGATTGATGAGCAAGATCAAGATGGTGACGGACTAGGGGACTGGGAGGAATTAGCGTTGGCAGCTTATTATCCAGTTTTGTTTTTTGACGCGCAAAGCACTAATGGAGTGAATGACTCTGGTGTGTTGCAAGGGCTTTTTGAAACCACAAGCGGTACATCTATCTCGAATGTGAGTCTGCAAGCCACCGACGCGGCCGCCTTTGAAAGTAATTATCCCAATATTACGGAAGACACCGGCAAGATTAAATTGACTCGAGTGGGCTCATTGGAGCCCCTGGATGTGGAGCTTTGTTTTCCGCCGCTGGTCGAGACAGGTAGCACCGTCACTGTGTGTGATGGCTCCTGTTGTATGCTGATTGGCAGCGCAGGCGATGAAGAGGCTGAGCCGCAAGATTTCATCCTGACCGACGAAGCCGGCAACATTGTCACCGATGTGGTGCGGTTCGAATTTGGTGAGACTCAGAAGATACTGACTCTTACTGCAGTGAATGATTCGATTAACGAGTATCCAGAAACGGTAAATGTGGCGATTAAAGTGCCCGAAGACAGTCATTATGAAGTCTCTTCCAGCATCAACGGCGCCTCCATTCAGATCTTTGATTTGCCTGATAGCCCTGATAATGTGACAATTTTTGTCGGTGCTTTTAGTCAGGATGGCAATGCGACAACTGCGACCACTGCATCGGGCAGTGTGATTGCCACAATTAATGGGCCACGCACAGAGATGCGAATCTGGAGTGAATTTTCCGGCCTCACTTCGCTGCAGAGTAATTCTCATGTGCATAAGGCTAGCGCTGGCAATCAGCCAGGGAGCGTGGTCTATGGCATCACTGAGACAGTGGGAGATCCTGCTTCGAGTCCACTGCATGGGCGACTCGAGTATTATCCGGAGGTGATACTCTCGGACGAACCTGTGCCGGAGGGGACAAGTCGAGGAGACGGTTATCCTTGGGATTTAACCCAGGCATCGTTAGTGGTATCCAGCAATAGTGGCACCGCCGCGTCGAAGCAGGTTATTATTGATTCACTCTTTGGGCAGAGCGGCGAGACGCCGCTGTATTTTAATGTGCACACCGCGGATAACCCCGCTGGAGAAATATGGGCATTTTTAGGCTTATCCGCTGGCTCGATCGATCCACCTGATCCTGCAGAAGCTGCGCCTTTAGCCGGCAGCGAGGCATACCCTGCACTGAGTGGTTACCTGCTAGAAGCCGAGGTGCGCCGTTTCTTGAACCAAGCAACCTTCGGTGCGACGGAAGACATGGTCGATGCAATGGTGACTCAAATCGAGACAGCGCGCAGTTTAGATCCAGACTACCATCGCGATACCGCGTATGAAAACTGGCTAGATGCACAAATGAACAAGAGCGAGACCACGCAGACCTATTTACTTGATTATTTAATGGCGACGCATTTTCAACTATTCTGGCTGGCAGGTGTGTTTGATGAAACACGTAATCCTGGATACTCTATAACTAATGTACTCATAAGAGGGCAACAAACTGAGACCCCGCAAGCCCCAACGACTTGGCCCTCGATTGATCGGTCAAATGCCGATCCCGCACTGTGGTATTTGAACGACATCTATCCTGCAACTTTCAACGAACTGCAGCTCGCAGCAGAGAATGGCCTTGGAGTGGATCGCCGTTTCACTCGGTTGCCGCATTATACGATGACTCATTGGCAGACGATGCTCGCTGGCGGGGATCAGTTGCGCCAAAAGATGGGTTATGCCTTACAGCAAATTGTAGTCACGAGTAACGAAGAGAATTTGATTTTTAATAATCGCTATGGGATGCTCAACTATCAGGACATGCTCAATCACCATGCCTTTGATTATTATAGAGATGTCTTAGGTTTTGTGAATACGAGTCCGATCATGGGCATCTGGCTATCCAGTCTAAAAAACCAGAAGGCGATCGATTTTGATGGCGATGGGCTGTTTGATAGTTACCCAGATGAAAATCTCGCGCGTGAGAACATGCAGCTATTTTCAATCGGTCTGTTTGACCTATGGGCAGATGGCACCTTGAAACTGACATCTGCAGGTCTGCCGCGGCAAACCTATACCAATGATGATATTAAAGATCTTGCGAGGATTTTAACCGGTCAAGGTATTGCTCATGATGATGGCTCTTGGGGCGGTGATGCGCCCGGCTCGGCAGCTTTTTTGGCTAAGGAAGAAAATAATTTCAATCAAGTGCTGCAAGCCGGGCAGACCTGTGATCATACCTTCTATCCGATGAAAATGTTTGAAGCGTATCACAGCTTGGGCAGCAAAACGGTTGCTGGTGTGACCATCGATAATAGCGATATCAGCGACTTGAAGCAGCAAGCGATAGCTGATATTGAAGATGCCATCGACTGGCTTGCGGGTAAGCCGGGTGATGGTCAACCCGACTTTGATATGGTGCATAGCCATGTCAGCACCCCTGCGTTTATTTCGCTGCGCTTGATACAGCGCTTTACGACCTCAAACCCATCGACCGCCTATCTTCACCGCGTTGCGACCGTATTTAAGGAGTCAGAAGGACACTTGGGCTTGACGCTAAAAGCCATCCTACTGGATCCAGTCGCGAGAAACCTCGATCTAAGTGATACGGTATTTGGCATGAAAAAATCACCTTTGGAGGGCTATCTGCAAATGCTGCGCTCGCTCGAAGCGCATACTTATATACCTTTGGTCGCACCAGTTGCTGGTGAAGTGTTTGATGCTGCGCCGGGCGATTATTCAAACCCGGATCTGTATTTGGAAAATTTCGGTTACCCAGCCGATCAAATTAATGCTTTTAGCGGAAACACTCGCTTCTTCTTAGACTCAGCGTATACGACGACTGGCGCGGCTGGTTTACAGATGAACCCGTTTGATCAAGAGACGGTCTTTAACTTTTATGTGCCAAGTTACAGCCCCGGTGGCCCCATCGGCAATGCTGAACTTTATGCGCCCGAAATGCAGCTGGTGAACGAGGCGGATGTGATTCGAAATATTAACTTTTTCCAAGATATTGTCAGCGATGGATCTGGGCATGTGGGGGATGAACTCGGCAACACAGATGGCAATCAAATTACCGCTTTTGGCGGTGCTTCGGGAGCCGCGACCAATGACCACCTAAAGCTGGATCTGGAGGGCTTAGCCGGTCAGCTCTATCCTGATACGGAGCCAGGCCCAGGCCTGACCAAGATTACTATTGGCGATGCAACTACCGCGGCACCTCATTGGGTGCGCTTGAGCCGCGTTGGAGATGTTTTCACTAGTAGTGAGTCGGCCGATGGTGAGACGTGGAGCTTTCTAGAGTCTTGGGTGCTGCCTCTGGCCCAACAGGTTTATGTCGGCCTAGCCGTGACCAGCCATAATGATGGCGTTTTAACGACGGCGGTCTTTGACGATATCAGCTTGAGCGGTACCAACAATGTCTGGCTTAGTCAAGATATCGGCGCAGTCGCGGCAGCAGGGTCAGTGGTCGACAATGGTGGCGGGGAGTACGCGATCCAAGCTTCGGGTGCGGATATCTGGGGTGCTGATGATGAGTTTCATTTTATGTATCAAACCTTGTCTGGAGATGGCGAAATTATTGCTCAACTGAAAAGTTTGGTGAACACCCACGTTTGGACCAAGGCCGGTGTAATGATGCGAGAAGATCTATCCAGCGATGCAATGCATGTCATGACACTTGTGTCAGCTGCTAGAGGAGTCGCCTCTGAAAGTCGTTACTCAGCAAGCGACCGAAGCGCTGAGTCGCTCGCCGATGAAGCGCTGGTGGATGCATTGGATCATCGATTAACGAATGGCCTGTTTAAGCTTCGTTACCCCTATAATTCTGCTGATAATGGAGTGGGTGATGTTAATAAAAATCCCCGTGAATGGATTATTGATACGCTCACGGATTCTTATGCTGATCCTTACGACGGCTCGAATGATGCCAATGATCGTAAGCTAAAACTTTCTGACGCTCTATACCTCCTGTCCACCTCCCCTGAATTCCAAGTTAAAAAGTAATCGTCATGTCCAAGCCTAAAAAATACCTCACCCGCCGCGAATTTTTAAAAGCCGGCACGTGCGGTGCGATGACTATCGGGCCGCTGGTAAATACGATTGCCCAGCTCTCCCTCGTCAATTCAGCAGCAGCGAGTGTGTTAGGGGGCGGTTCTATTGGCACTGACTACAAGGCCTTGGTTTGTATTTTTCTGCGTGGAGGATGTGATACCAATAATATCTTAATCCCCGTTGGAGTGAACCCGCTGGCTGAGGTATATGCGGCGGATCGCGGTGCGGTTGCAGTGCCCAATGGAGTCGTGAATGCGTCTTACAATCCCGATGGCAATGATGACACTATACCGATTGCGGTGCCTGGGCTGGAGCCGATGGGGCTGCATCCAAACTTGCCTAATTTGGCTGAAATGTATGGAGGCGGGGAAGCTGCCTTTATCACCAATGTGGGCACGCTGGCCGAACCCACCACACAGTCGAGCTATAGTACCAGTAGTCTGCCTAAACAGCTTTTCTCGCATTCAGATCAAGTGACGCAGTGGATGTCGTCGATTTCAGATAAACCCTACGAGTCAGGTTGGGGCGCACGGGTGGCGGATCTTTATCACGATACTTGGAATGAGCTTAATCCGACTTCGATGCTGATCACGGCGGCTGGCACCAATCAGTTTATGAACGGCGGTTACAATAGCCAATACTCGGTTACTTCGACTGGGGCGATCAGTTTGGCTGGGTTTGGTACCAACTATGCCAGTGCGCTGGATGGCTCAGGAAATTATTTAGGTACTTCTCAGGGTAATCGACTCAAAGCTTTAGAGAAGATTATGCAGTATAGTCACGCGCACATTATTGAGGAAGGTTACAGTCAGGTGATACAAAGTGCCAGAGAGAATGAATCGGTGATTAGCGAAGCGATTGCAGTAGAGGCCTCATTAGGGATTAATTTTGATGCAATCTGGGCCGAAAAAGGAGCGAACAGTGATTTAGCGACGGAGCTAAAAGCCGTGGCTAGGTTGATTGCAGGTCGTGAGTGTCTCGGTAATAAACGCCAGATCTTCTTTGTCGATCTGGGTGGCTTTGATACGCATTCGAATTTAAATGGTCGCTTGAATTCGTTGCTTACACAGTTGGATCAAGCGGTCGGTGCCTTTAACGCAGGCATGAAAGAATTGGCGATCAAAGACGCCAATTTCGAATATGATAAAGTGACGACCTTCCAAGCTTCCGACTTCAATCGCACGTGGACGCCCAATGGCACTGCGACATCCTCGGCTGGCACCGATCACGCTTGGGGCACGCATACCTTTGCATTTGGCGGCGCCGTCAATGGAGGTGACTTTTATGGGAGTTTTCCGACACTTGGTGTTGGCACCGCCGATGATGTGCCGAGTGGTTCTCGTGGTCGTTGGATTCCGACCACGGCGGTCGACCAACTTGGGGCGAAGGTAGCGAATTGGTTCGGCGTGCCGGCTGCCAGCAGCGAGATGGCAGCGATCTTTCCGAATCTTTACCGCTTCGAAGATCCATTTGATCTGTCCGGTAGTGCGAACCTTGGCTTTATTTAAAATGCATTTCAGAAACCTTGCCTTTGCGGGCAGCTTGATTGTGTTGGGCCTGTGCGTCTACTGGTTGCTGCAACCAGATGCAGCCCAAGATACTGAGCAATCAAGCGACGAGGTCGCTAGCCAGAACGAGGAGATCGACCAGCGCTTGGCTCCTTCCAAACTGACGCGGGTGGTGGAGGTACCCGAACCGAATGATCCCCGAGTCAATCGGCTACCCGATGGACGAGTTGAATACTTGATCGCATTTAATACCAGTATGCAGGTCAATCAAAATGCGGATCCTTTGCAATCGATCTATGCCGTCGAACAGCTCTTCGCAGATTATCGTTATGCGTATAAAGAAAATCCAGTCGGCAGCGAAAATGCCGAAATTACACAGCAATTACTCGGTAAAAACCCCAAACGCATCGTCTTTATTGATCCTCGCTGCGCCGCACTGCGCGGTACTGAACTCGTTGACCAGTGGGGCACTCCATTTTTCTTTCACGCACTGTCGGGGCAACACATGCAAGTGCGCTCAGCCGGTCCGGATCGACAACTCTGGACGGCAGATGATGTGTTTGTCGAAAATAGCTAGCCGCGAGTTCGCTTATTTTAGCCGCCGGTGCCCTTTTTTTTGCGCTTGGTGGGCTGCACCTTTTTGCCTCTCTTTGCTTTGCTTGTATTTGCTTGTGGGTCGCCTGCGTTCCAGCGCTTAGCTTCTGATAGCCGCTGATTTAGTTTCTTATGATTACATGTATCCCAATCCATTGATTCTTCCCTGTTTAATTTTTCCGACTAATGACATGCTGTGCACACTTTTTCTGAGTGGCGCGAAGTTGCACGCCTTATTCTGCCTTGTCCATCCTGTTCCGTGGCGAGCTTAGGCGATCACTTGGCCCTCAAGTGCTTGCTTCTGCATGCGCGTTACGCATCGGATCATCTTTGTGATTAATTATTAAGTCGTACTCCTTTGCTGTACAGTTAGCCACTGCGGAGGCGTTCTTGTTGTCTCATCTCAGTAAGTTTCTTTTACTGCTGACGATTAAACTGTATGTTTAAAAAACTAAATTTAGTCGTGGTCAGACAGCTAAAGCAAGGGCTTGGGCAACAGGCCTGTTGTCATGCGATTGCAGCATCGTTGGTGATCGGACTTTTTCCGATTATGGGATTTTCGACTTTAATGAATACTTTTAGCGCGGCGGTTTTTCGACTAAATCAGCCAGTGGTGCAGGTTTGTAACTGGATCATTGCTCCGGTTAAAATTGCCCTCATTTTCCCCTTTTTACGGTTAGGTGAGTGGCTGTTTCAAGCGAAGCCTTTTCGCCTCAGCCTGGTCGACTTTAGTGCGCGCTTCTTTAGTGATGTCGCTGCCACGACTGTTGAATTTGCATGGACCTTCGCTCATGCGATCGTGGGTTGGCTAATCTGTGCCCCTTTGATTTATTGTATTATCTTTCGAGTCTCGAAGACACTGGTTCCCAACAGGCTAACGATTGATCTAAGCCGAGTCGCGGAGTAAGTGATCTGTAAATCGGTTTAGTTCAGCGGCTGTTCCCCTTTGCACTGCTTGAAGTGACTGGGTCAATTTACTGTAGCCGATTATTTCGATGGGTTTGTGTTCTAAGGTGCGCTACAGTGACCCGATATTTGTCAAATGTTACTGCCAACGAACTATTCTATTCCAATTCATAGCAAATAGAGTTTACTGATTCATCATTACTTTATGTTCACGTTCTTCTGTTTACTGTCGATTGTATCCTTCTTCTGCTATGGAGCCAGTTGTGTCTTTTCCGACCACATGGTTGTCGAGTTTAAGCGCTATGGCTTAGCGCCGTTTCGATTGCTCACTGGATATTTGCAACTCCTTGGAGCGACTGGGCTCTTGCTTGGCTTGCTCGCGAGTCCCGCCATCGGGCTGATTGCTTCGATCGGACTTAGCGCCCAGATGCTACTTGGCTTCTGCGTGCGTTTACGGATTCGAGATACTATTTGTCAATGCTTACCCTCGTTTATCTATATGTGTGTCAACGCAGGGCTAGCGTGGGAATTCCTCAGTCGCTACCGTTAAGTAGCTAATGCGATAATGCCGATGCACAAGGCTAGCATCACCAGCGCAGGAATCGATCTTTTGAACGGATCCTTCACTTTGAGGTGCATTAACAGCGCGCCTAGCATGAGTAGCCCGAGTAGGCTCGCAAAAGGGGTAATTAGCGATTCAAAGTATACACCTAGAATCAAGGCAAGTGCAGCGGTGATTTTCAAGCCGCCGATCAAGTAAACGCTCCAATTCGGCAGGCCATAATGGGCAAATTCGGCCTTCATATCCGCTGCTGTTCCGCCGCGGTAGGCGGTGCCTTGATTGTAACGAAGGAGCCAGACATTAAGAATCCCGAGGCCAGCGATCAGTTGTAATAGATGTTGAATAGTGTCCATTAGCGAAATGTGGCTGATCTCTAGGTTTTAGTCAAATACAGTAACTGCTCTGAGTGAGATTCGGCGGTGTGCTGGTAATCGACTGTTGGGTCGATGCCGAATCGATGCTCAAAGTCCTTTGCTTATCAGCTGGAGGCGTTGGTGTCATTGCTGGGGCGCATACCTGAGGATGTCGTTCTGAGCATCGCTTCGACTCGCTGCATATAGATGGCGTGTTGCTCCGGATCATGGTAGGAGCCCGCTGCGTGCGGCTCTGGTTCTGTGTTTTGCTGCTTGTTAGGGATAATGTGGGTCTTGCGCCCCGTGCCTAGTTCGTAGGTCAGTTGAAGGCTATCGCCATTGGCCTGCTGCGTGACTTGTAGATTTTTTTTCTGAATGTGCATGTCAATCTATCGTACAGCCGCGATTTACCCTACAAAAAAAATAATGAATGCTTCATCGTGTGCTTTTTTGCAGCACTGGATGGTTGGTTTTTTGACCCAGACTCTTGCGTATGTGACACAGTTGAGCAATTTCTGCAGGTATGAAAAGGACCTCGGTATTAATCGTCAGTATGATCGCCAGCTGTGTGTGTGCGGCATCGCTCTTGGCAAAACCACAGATGACAGCAGAGATGAACACACTTTTTGAATTTACTGGTGAACACGCTGACGAGCCCTGGCTGAGCAGCAACGATGGCGTTATGGGCGGCCGCTCTGCTGGCAGTGCGACGATCGGTGACGATGGGATGCGCTTTAGTGGCACTCTTTCGCTGGAGAACAATGGTGGCTTTTCTTCAGT
>Ga0209631_10001087_pt1 | contig 35910 bp, 32 predicted proteins | sample COG_08_FD_184752 | JGI IMG/M metagenome (GOLD analysis project Ga0209631, IMG submission 184752) | Pelagic Microbial community sample from North Sea - COGITO 998_met_08 (SPAdes) (version 2) | ecosystem: Environmental > Aquatic > Marine > Neritic zone/Coastal water | place: Helgoland, sampling... | reverse complement strand
ATATGTCAACGCCAGTGACGAATGGGTTTGTGGAGATACGATTCATTTTTACATGTCAGTGCGGTTTGAATGCATATTGTTGGACACGTTCACAACGCTGTTTAGACGGTCACACACCTCACCTCTATAAGCGAATACTCGTTTTTATTTTAATAAAAAATATTTAGTTCCTTTTCGAGATAGGTATCACAACCTTCACATGAGAAGAACAGTCCGGTGCGGGGACAGTACACGTTACCTCGCCGTTGTAGAACGTCATTAGATTCAACATATCACGTTTTGGAAGACCAGCTGTGCCTACAATGCGATAACCAGTTGGAGCGATAGTTTCGAACACATAGAGTGGTGTGGACATTGTTTTCTGCTCTGAGGGAAAAAAGTTGCAGCCCGACCGAGTTTTATTTTATTAAAATAAAAATTGCTGAGTGACCGAACAAAGTTGCAGCCCGGTCGAGTTTTATTTTATTAAAATTAAATCTTGCGCAGCGTGTCTACAAACGGCCGAACAATATCGTCATCGATACCCCAGGACGCGAAAAAAGTGTCGCGTGTCCACATGTCTGTGTAATCTTGAGAACTGGCCCACAGTAAGGAGCCGTGTATGCCTTTTCGAATACTTTCTTGACACAGATTCCACGCTGGGTATACAGTTACATGCATTTGTTCGCGAATGTATTTAAATACAGTCTTCGAACAAAATCCCATCATCGTAATTTACACATATATAAACGTGTGATTGTGTGTGACATATGTTGCGTTTACTGGTGTCGGCGTCCTTACACATTATCGGCGATTGGGGTCGGCGTGGGCAATTTTCGCAGATGGATGTCGCGCGTAAGATGCACGAGGTGCCGCACGATGCCGTGATATCGGTCGGTGACAATTTTTACCCAGACGGTCTAACACACGCGGACGACAGCCAAGTGCAGGAGTCGTGGTCGGACATCTACACGTTGGATACACCGTGGTACGTGGCTCTGGGAAACCACGACCACCATGGGAACGTCACCGCACAGCAGCATATACCACACCCGAGTTGGAATATGCCCTCCGCAGTGTACTCTTTCGATATAGACGACCACACGTTCGTCGTATCGGACAGTCAAAAAATGGACGGTGACCAACTGGAACATCTTGACCATCTTTTATCGTCAGGCAAGGAGAACAAGTGGTTGGTGGCGCATCATCCCATTGTCACCGCCGGGTGGCATCACAACGTAGACCCAGACTATCGTTCCTCCTTGGCGCATCTGTGCTACAAGCACGACATTGTAGCGATTATATCGGGCCACGACCACAACATGCAGTATTTGGAATGGCGTGGAATACGTCAAGTGGTGTCAGGGGCTGGGTCGTCGGCCTACCATGTGCAGCGGCCCCAGGAAGGGTTACTGTTCTACGACGCCAGTCCGGGATTTGTGAATCTGGATTTGAAAAAACGAACAATTACATTTTGGAATACAGAAGAAGCTACGTTTTCAGTTTCTTTCTAAACATGCATTTTTATGTCTTGAGAACGCAGAACTTACGAATTCGCGGGTGTCCAACCCGGCCTCGTCGCACAGTTTCGCGAGACGCGCGCGCTCCACGCTATCAACGAACGCGACGGGGGACTCCTGGCACCACTCCCGGTGTGCGCAGCGCATGACATAGTGATGCTGTGCAACTTGCAGGCACATTTTTTCGTAGTTGGGCCACACGTCCTGTATCCATTCCTGATACGAACCGCGAATAGGTTGCTCCTCAATCATGTCTGCCGCCGCTCTGACCGCAATCCAGTACTGTTGTGATTCCATGGGTTTGAACAATTATTATGCTGAAAATACAAAGTCACTTATGTATTACAATTGTGCGTTCGTATTTATTTTTTTGCCGTATATAGGTCAGTGTTATTTTATAAATGCATTCTTTCTTTTTTGCAGTGATTGGAACATCAATGGCCGTCGCTGCAGCGCTACAATTTTACATCGCACAGCAGATAGAAGACAAGTGTGCCTTGCAACTCCGACCGGCACCTCTACTGGCGGGGGCGACTATTTTGGGCTCGTTCCTGTTTAACGGCGTCTGGGTGTATGCCAAGCGACACAAGAAGACCACACTGGCCCGTATGTCGATACTGTTGTGGACAACATGCGTTGTCGTTGGCACTGCAGGTGCAGGTGCTGCCGCAGGGCAGGCCGAATTGTATCACGAACTGGAGTGCGATATTGGTATGACATCGGCGGTGCATTATGTGTCGATTGTGTTGCTCGCTCTCTCTATTAGTTTGCCCCATGCCCTGCAAAAACGGCAGGAGCACGCTGGAACAGCTGCCTCGACTGGACAACCAGAGACGTCACCTTTAGTCCAAACCCCACCCCTAAGATTTTTGTAAAATAATAAAATATGTATTTTTTTTGGTCTAAAATTGTAGTAGTGGTTCACATTCTTCGCCCGGTTCTCCTGCTCGCATGGGATTAGACCTTGTCCAAGTTGACGTACGTTTGAACCTGTCTTCTTGTTCGTTGTATCTCTTTAAGACGAATTTGTTTGTCATGTTTTCTTTCATGCACCATTTGCGCAGCCCATGACCAACAGACCATACTATTAGGAGAATGGCGACATTAACAAATGTCAACGCGAGAGATACGCCGCCTTGTTGGCCAAATGTCAAGGTTTGGTCAACAGGCTGTCTATTTTGTGAAGCGAAAGACCAAAGCATGCCACAATTGACAGCCGGAGGCAGTAGAGATGCCGATATTCCGATGCCGACGAGAGCAGATTTATTTTGTTGTTTGTCTGCCGTTATCAATGCGAGTGCCGAAGCCAGAGCAACAAAGCAGGTCACAGCTAGACCTATGGGCTCTGCCCGTTGAGACATCTCCTGAGGTATTCGCAATTCCGCTGGATTATTCTTCTTTTGTGTGAATCCAGTTAAATGTTCCATAATACTCACGTCGTCTTCAGCACCTGGCGCTTGCAGTTGTACACAAGCCCCTATGATGAGGCCAAATATCACACAAAGAACCACGTCTATCATGAGTATTTGAAAATGCTGCGCAAATCGTTTCATTTGATAGGAATCGCATTTTGTGACATGCCTTAAGGCTGTGGCCATGCCTTTGATTGGGTCCATCATGGACGAAACAAGCATGGAAGCCACGACGACGGCACCGCTATTGGTGGCTAACCCGATACCCGCAATCACGCTAGCATTCGCAATATACCATATATGAATGAATGGTTTCTTGCTGTAGTTATTCAGTCTGTTTTTGGTGCATGCTTTTGTCAAAAAAATGCTGTCCAACACTTTTTCTTCGACCCTGTCCGCTTCCAGAGGGTTTGTAAATTTGGATTGAACAAGAGCATCAATAGCTGAGCTATTTTTGCCAATCACATCCACAGCTTCGTCCACGGTTACAGCTGTCGGCTTAAGAATCAATTCTCTCAACTGCGTTTTCGCCTTTTCAACTGAAAAGGTGGCTTTTTGCAGGAGTTCACTTTCGGTTTCGTCATTTTCATTCGCAAACAGCGTAAGTTGCGTTAACACAAAAATAAGAAAATTTGTTGCGTTCTGATTGTTCCTCCATTGTTGGCTGCCGAGCGCTTTGGTCACGAGAAATTTATCGTATGGTTTTCCGAGTACTTCTAGTTTGTACTCGGTAGATATTTCCTGGAAATTTTTGTATTCTTGATTGACAGAATAAAAACTTTCCAGATTTTTGGCCCAATCCATTCGGTAATTTCGTACACGAGGCCACCGGCTTTTCTGTCTGTTTTCAAAATAGTCCAACAAGTCTTCGATATCCTCCGTATACTTTAAATTCCATACACAATCAACTTTGACTATATCATCCCCTTTACTTTCGGCCACAGCCACTAAATTCGGCCGGTAAATCAAACACAGTTCATCGTCCTCTTTTTCTAGGCGGTGTGTAGAACGCACGAGATACCACGTGGAGACCTGTGGAATCCAGCCCGAGTCACTCGTCTGGTGTAATTCCGGCATCTCTATGCTGGCCATGTATATTACATATTAAGTGTATTTATATAGGGATGAATTCCAAAGTCAAAGCGAAACATGAACTGGCAGTAATTTCACCTCGACAGTTTTTCTGGACAACACTATGTCTGCCTCATCTTCACATGCCACCAAATCTGTCACGTACTGGCCGGTGTCGCACGGCGTCCGCCAGCCACCAGCGCATACATGGACGCGTGACGACCTTGAGCGCATACACGAACATCTTGCGACACCGCTGGCGTTGAAGGAAACGGCAAAGCGCGTCGGCCCTGGTGGGAAGCGCATCTCTTATGTCGAGGGGTGGGTCGTACTCGACAAGGCGAACGAGATATTCGGCGCCACGGGTTGGTCGTGTGAAATCAAGTCTATCAAATGCAATTGCCGCCGCGACAGCAACAGATATTACGCCAAGACGATGGTCGTGTGCCGCGTGACCTTGCAAGACGGCACTGCGCACGAAGATGTCTCCGTAGCGGGCCGATACGCTAGAACGGAACACGAGGCCGAAATGATGGCCTGCAAGACGGCAGTCACCGACGCGCGCAAGCGAGTGCTTCGCTGTTTCGGACGCCATTTGGGAAACTCGGTGTACGACAAGGCAGGGATGAAGCGCCAGGCCTCTGCACCTGCCGCGATACCAGCGCCCAATTTTAACAGGCAAGTGCCCAAGCAGGATGAGGATTCGGACGACGCCGCGCTTCAAAGCGTAGATTTGGAAGCAGCGCAGGCCAAGCACCAGCAGAATAAACGACAGCGTGTGAATAAAGATTAATATTAAGAAACAAGTAAATTTTTTATGCTGAACACATCATACAATCGTCTTCTTCATTCACCCCGACTGTGAACTGTAATGCTTTCGCCTTTGGCTGCGAACGCAAATAATACTGGCCAGTTTTCAGGCCCTTTGACCAGGCATGAAAGTGCACGCTCGTCATGACAGCCCGATTGGGCTCCTCCACGTGTATGTTTAGAGATTGCGACTGGTCGATGTATATGCCACGGTCGGCCGCCATGTCAATAATCGAGCGTTGGGATATTTCCCACACGGTGCGGTACACTTGTTTAAGGTCGTCTGGAATCTCAGCAATGTTCTGCACAGACCCGCGGTGGGCAATCAATTTGCGTCCCATGTTCTCTGACCACAGCCCGCGCCGTTTCAGTTCGTTCTGCAGATACCGGTTGATGACGATATACTCGCCAGAGAGAACGCGCCGCGTGTACAGGTTGGACGTGCGCGGTTCAAACGATTCCGTGTTGCCGAGTATAGACGCAGTCGACGCCGTGGGCATGGGGGCAGTCAGGAGGGAGTTGCGAGCGCCGTGTGCCGCGAGCTGACGTTTCAGCTCAGACCATGGGTGCCGCACGTCCGAAGTACTTTGGCCCCACAATTCTACTTGTGTTTGTCCCTTCGACAGTGGCGACCCCTTGTACGTCTCGTAGGCCCCGTCCTTTTTCGCCAGCGCCACCGACTCGCTCAGCGCTGCAAAGTAAATGGTCTCGAAAACGTGCTTGTTGAGCATCCGTGCCATGTGTGAGTCGTAGGGATACCCCAGCATTTGGAAGCAGTCGGCCAGCCCCTGTACACCAATGCCAATGGGACGGTGACGCATGTTGGACGTTTCAGCCTGTGGAATCGGGTACCAGTTGACGTCGATGGTTCTGTTCAAGTTGCGTGTGGCGAGCCGCACCACGCGCTCCAACTCTTCGAAATCAAACCCGTTCACCGAGCAAAACTCGGGTAGTGCAACGGATGCCAGCGTGCACACAGCAGTTTCTTCGGGCGAGGTGTACTCGACGATTTCACAGCAGAGGTTACTGCCACGTATGGTACCGAGGTTTTGTTGGTTGGATTTTCTGTTGCAGTGGTCTTTGTACATCATGTACGGCGTCCCGGTCTCGATTTGCGAGTCGATGATGGCAAACCATACATCGCGTGCCGTATCGAATGTCTTGATAACGTTTCCCTGCAATTCGCATTCCTCGTACAAGCGTTTGTATTCGTCCCCCACCGCGTCTTGTAGGCCCGGACATTGCGTCGGACATATGACTGACCACGGGAGGTTGTCTTTGACGCGTTGCATGAACAAATCGGATATCCACAGCGCGTAGAATAAATCGCGCGCCTTTTCCGAATCGACACCGTGATTTTTCTTTAACTCCAAAAACTCCAGAATGTCGGGGTGATGCGGTTCCAAGAACATGGCAAACGAACCCTTGCGTTTGCCACCGCCTTGGTCGACGTAGCGGGCCGTATCGTTGAACACGCGTAGCATGGGCGCCAGACCATTGGAAGTGCCGTTTGTGCCGTGAATGGCTGACCCCCCGCCGCGCACGTTTCCTATTGAAAGTCCGATGCCTCCTGCACTTTTAGAGATGAGTGCGCACCGTTTGAGCGTTTCGAAAATACCTTCGATGGAGTCGTCGACCATGGTCATCAGAAAACAGGACGCGAGCTGCTGCTTACGCATGCCAGCGTGAAACAGGGTTGGTGTAGCGTGCGTGTACAGCTTGCGCGACATCGCTTCGTACGTCTCGCGCACGGCAGTCATATCCGTGCCATGCAACGCCACCGCCACACGCATGAGCATGTACTGGGGCCTTTCGACGATAACGCCCGCCTTTTTGAGCAAGTATGACCTTTCGAGTGTTTTAAACCCCATAATATCGTACTGATAGTCTCGCTCGGGCTGTACCATGTTGTTCAGCTCGTCGGCGTGTTTCACACAGATAGCCACGAAATTTGCATCTAGAATGTTCTCCAGCATGCGTACACACTCCACAAACTGGTTCGTCGTGCATCGGTGTAGCATAGAGACCAACACACGTCCCCCGAGAGCACCGTATTGCCAATGTAAAACTGTCATCGCCGCACAGACTTCCGAAATGTATTTTGCCAAGTCCATTGTCGTCATGTTGGAGGACAGACTTGTCTTTACGCGTTGGCTAATGAATTCCACGTTGACATCGGTCAATAGAGGCGTTTTTCTAGTCAAATCGACCAGAAAGCGTTCGATTTTCACCGTCGAATACTGTTGTTTTGAACCGTCACGTTTCTGAACCAGTTGTCGCACCAGGGAAGACATGTGAAGTTACGATTCTAAAAGGCCATTTATACCCTTCTTCTCACGTGAAAAAATGATTTAACATTTTGTATTCTCCGAATGGCTCACGGGTATTCTGCCATGTTATGCTTCGAACTTGAACAGGGACGCCCGACAGACACTACTAGTCAAGTCGTGATTTTCAACATTATTGTATATTTAAACGTAATGCATATATTTTTTGAACATATGTACATCTTTTCTAATATTCTTTATACACTACAGCTAAATAACACGAGATGATTTGCACTTGGAAATCGGCGAGCCAATGTCTGAAAGTGTTCAAGTCTATACAACATACGAATAGTATGGTCAACATCGCGTTCAGTGACAGTGGGTTGGAAATTATGTCTATGGACAGCAGCAAAACGTCGCTCGTCCGCTTGCGACTGACACCCGCCTACTTTGAACAATACAAATGCGACAGACCGATGATTTTCGGTATTTTTACTGAAACCTTGTCGAACGTCCTCCAAAAGGCGAAGCAAAATACAGTCACGTGGAAAGCGACCAACGATACTGCACTGACGATAGTGATTTCCGATAAAGATTTCAAGACCGAAGTTACGTTGCGGTCTATCGACATCGAAGACGACCAGTTGGCCATCCCGGAACTGGAAGACGACGTCTCTTTCACAATACCGACCTCCGTACTGAAGGATTGGGTGGACAAGGTTCTGATGACAAAAGCCGATGTCGCGTTTGACATTACGAATCAGCAATTTCAGTGCAGTTCAGAGTCTATAGAGGTCGGGGAGATTAAACATATAGAGCCGATTGGCGGTGAACGCGTGCAACTTGTTGCGTTTAAACAAGACGTCAACATTGCGCTGTCCTTTCGTTCAACGCGTTCTTTGGCTGTGTTTGCGGCAGCCGGTGGTGATACGTGCTTTGTGGGGTTTTCCAACGCACAACCATCGCGCATCCGAGTGAATCTCGAAGGTGACAGCACACTGTGCTTATTTGTGGCGCCGAAAATCATAGAGGACTGACGTGCGTATCTTTCCAGGTCAGGTTGTCAATACAAAATGTGTCCGTGTTGCAGAGTTTACCGTCCAGCCAAAAAAATTTGATAATGATAGCGTTGTGTTGACTCAAACCCGGCCCGGTATTCCGAGACATTTTTGCGTAGGATTTTTGGGTGAGCATGATGTGTGACGTGTGATTGTTTAATGTCCACTCGATGCGTCGAACGTGGCTATTGTTAATCGCTCGTACAAGCTCGAGGCGCCGATTACGTGTATTTCGCATGCTCATAATTAAAATCAACGCGAAAGAATACCAAAAAAAATATATCATTTAACGTAAACAATCATGTACTTATACACTACAGTTCAGCTTTCTGTGACTTCTTGTTCTTCAGCACCGCCTTCACGATTCCAATTTTATGCTTCGTTTTGAGGTCGGAAATGGTGGTCTCTTTCGTCGACATCAGCGTTTGATACTCGGTCTGGAGTTTCTTGACACCTGCTTCAAAGTCGGATTCCGCCTTCTTGCGCGCAGTTTCGGCGTCCTCCACGGTCACTTCCAAGTCTTCCACACTCGAATCCTTGAGTGTCTTGACAAACGCACTTTGCTCCTCGTCGCAGTTGTCCAAGGTTTTGACGTTACAACTTGGTTTCAACTCGGAGGCAAACTTCTTGAGAGACTCTGTATCACGAGCGCCCTTATAATCGTCCAAGTGGCCAGGGTCGCCGAATTTAATCGTTGGAAACCCCTTGACGCCGACTGCGTCGCACAAAGACTTGCCTGACCCGATGCAATCCACGTCCGCGACCAGTACACTCGAAGAATCTGCATACTCCTCCATGAGCGAATCCCACGCCGGCTTCATAGCCTTGCAGTGACCACACCAAGGAGCAAAGAACTTGACGAACACCGTTTTGCCGGCGGTCTGGGTATCCCAGGTTTCAGGTGTCAATTCGAGACCAAAGGCAGTCGTAGAAGCAGCAGCCAGAACTAGGGCGGTTTTGAACATTTTCAAATACGAACGCGTCTCAAATACTCTGTCAACGCGAAAAAAAATGGATTCGTTTCTGAGCCTATATAGTTTGAATGTGCACAGTCAGATGGACAGGTGCAACATGTGGAGGGAGAAATTGCTGGGCAAAGGAATTGCCGAAAAACGAGAATTATACTATAGGTACATTGAGGGCCGCAATGAAATCCACCCATCGCTACGCACCGTGATACTCGCGGATATGCCGCGCACGTATCCCAACCAACCACAAGTCACACGTCATATTCGAACAATACAACGTCTATTAATATCTTATGCTGCCGTACAACGCGGAGACTCCTACCTTCAAGGCTTTAATTATATTATGGCCATCACATGGCAAGTGTTCAAAGATACAGAACACGCCGAGCCCGACACGTGGTGGTGCTTTGCGAGGATTGTGGGTCTTATTCGACCACTTATGCCGGATTTCAACGTCACGTGGTTCCATTGGATGCGCAGGAACTGGTTGCAACACTTTTACGAGATGTTGAAAAAAAGGAGACCCCGACTGAACAGTATATTGCACCATAGAACAGAGGAGTTTTCCTGCTTGATAACTGTACGGTGGTTTATGATATGGTTTGCACAAACCATCGCGTACGAAGACTTATTCAAAGTGTGGGATTTTATTATAGAACAACCACCCCATCTTCACATGAAAATATACACAAAAATTGCGTTCGAAATCATTTACGAAGCGGCGCCCAGTATCACGTACCAGTGGGCTCAAGAACCCACCAAACTGATGCACACCTTTCTTAACATACAAGTGTCAGGAATAGAACATATACTCGAGAAAATAAAACACGAACTTTAACCTAGTGTCAAAAATAGGGTCGGTCGTCCATACATACGTGTGTCTCGCGCCACTTTTTTAATGCTCCGACCGTATCAAATATTCTGCCGTCTGGGGATATAAATTTCACGGTGTGGTTGTCTTCCAGCACGGAAAACCACTCAGGGACTCCCGAAAGCCTTTCGTCTTCTGTTGGGCGCCTGTACACTCCCTCGGTCTTTACGTTGTCACGTTTCGGTTTACCACAAAATATTCTAAACATGTTCATGCAGTGACTCGTACAACATAAATACTCTTATTTATATTTACTAAAATCAAACACAAACGTGTACATGCCTGGTCTATCGCGAATCGAAACTTCATAGACGCCGTTTGGGGCAATGTCTTCAATCGCACACTGCAATCGAGCGGTTTTCGACCTGCCAGCACCTTGATAAAAGAACGTACCGTCTGGCAGAGACACATCTTCCAACACTTGCGCTACAGTTGCGCTTGGTAAATACCGTCGGGCAGGCACGGGTTTGTCGTTCACCTCGAGTCGTAGAGTAATCGTGTACTGAGTGATGTCGTCGTCATCTTCACACATCATCTCGTCCTCGGAATCCGACGCGGAATAGGACTCGGAAGACGACGACGAATCGTCCAGGCTACGCAGAACCTCTGGCACAGACCTGTACTTTTTTCCCGTCGGCGAATAATAATACTTGTCCACGTGCGAACCAGTCTTACGCGGTACTTCCTGAACCGTGAAATTTCTGGGAATGCCCCTTTTCAGTTCGGCACGTGTAGGACGTCGAAAGTCGCGCCGACCTGCCTTCTCTAGTGCCGTGTCCGATTTAGATTCGCCTCCTCGATGTTTGAGCGACATCACCAGGCTTGCAGCGCGCATGCGTGCCAGTGCGGTGGCGGCGACACGCTCTGCTCTCTTTTCGGCGTGGTACTGAGTAACGCCCATCAAAAGACTTGCATCGTGCATTTTCTGTAACGTGTCGGACGCTTTAGTTTGTTTGTTGTGGGACATGATAATATTGGAATACAGGTATTTATACTATCCAAACACGACCCGAGATTTTATTTTATTAAAATAAAAATATGTTGAGACTTGAATTTTATTTTATTAAAATAAAAATATGCTGAGACTTGAGTTTTATTTTATTAAAATAAAACTTGTCTTCGGAAAAGTTCCTGCCTGACCCGAGATTTTATTTTATTAAAATTAAATCTGGTTGACCGGCCGAAAAAGTACCTACCTGGTCGAGATTTTATTTTATTAAAATTAAAATCGCCAGCGTTCCATAATTTCTGAGCAAAAGAAATTTTAAACTTACTTTATAAACTGTATAAACACTGCTTAACGTCATGCCTCACATCCGTCCCTTCGAGTCCATCTCTGTACAAGGTCTGCATGTCCCAGCTCGGGGACAGTTGTACTTGAAGCCCGTTTCTAAGTCTAAAAACATCCGCGATGGCTTTCTGCGTGTCGTCAATGTGTCAGACCGTGTTCAAACACTCATGCCGTCCAAAACCGCTCAACACCAACACAAGAATTATGAACCAGAAATTGAAGGTGATGACTTTCACGCATCTATGCCTATGGCGTGGAGCAACTCGAATTTGAGATTCGAAATCATTTCCATGAACAACTCTTTGCTCCCCACGGGTACCCGCAAACTAATCAACGCCGAAAAATTTACAAAACCCGGGTCTACGTGGACAATGAAAGAGATTGTTTGTTCCGTCCAAGAGCCTCCAGGTTCGAGACCCCCTGGCCCCGATAACCCGAACAACTATATGGGGTACGACCGCACAAATTGGCAAGTCTTTCAACAGGCGGTTCAAACCGGCGAAATAACCGGTGTGGACGGCGTCGTACGGGACGAAGACTTTGTCGAGGACGCCGAAACAGGCGATGGGTGCATTGCGTACGTCCTGGACGTGTTCGACCGGCGTCTGGCGTTCGTGGTTCGCAAGTCGAATGGCGAAACGTACCAGCATCGGGATGACACCCTGGGACTCTTCTTGGATTCCATCGGAACCGCCGGCTGCATCTCGTTAATACAAAAGGCTATACGCCGCCGGCCGGCGACTATGAAGCATCCCGACGCCGACGAAGAGTTCAACACGGAGGACATTGTCGAGCGAATCGTCCGCCGCATGTGTGCCGGCAAGCAAGCAGGATTCTTCCTGCCCCACATCGGCAAATTCGTCACACCACTCGAACACTTCCTCAAGAGACTGTTTATCATCGCAGCGGAAGATTCTGGCTACGTGCCCTTCAAAATGTTCTTCGTCTGTATGAAGGCCCTTTTGGCGTCAAAAGTCCCACACTGGCGCCCCCACAGCAGCCTTGTGGATGCGTTTGTGGCCGAAGCCCTGCGTCTGTTGCACTGTTCGGTCACCAGTGAATACAACACTGATTTGAAGGCGGCGCTCACGGGCGATTTCCTGACAGATATACCCGCCATGGTGCAATCAGAGCTGGGAGGCATGTTCGGCGACCAAAAAATGCTGCGTTGGCTGGCGAAATACACGTCTGACCGCAACAGTATTGGAACGGCGGGACAAGCACTTGCAGGTTGTGACCCAATGGACGTGTATTGTGACCAACATCAAGAAGGGCGTTTGGTCTGCTTTTTGAAAAAGCCCAAAACGATGGCCTCTCTGAACGTATTCCAAAGGGCCGAGGAGAAAGCCTTTTTCGCTGTGTCGGGGTACAATACGCGACGCAAACCGCGTCAGAAAAAGCTCAGTAAATATCAACGCATGGTTTTCGACGGACTACGTGCCAGTTCGAAGGCCTGGCGCGGTATATTAGAGGCGGTACCGACGGCGACCGTGTCTCACAAAGACTGGGTGGTACCCGTTGGAGCGCTTGCCGGCATGGTCGGCGTGCTTGAAATCACCCACAGGAATGCGCGGTACTTTGTGACCGTGTCCGCGCACGATTTGGGCCAGTTCGTCGTCATTCCGAAACCCACGCGCGACAACAAAAAACACATGAGCGATATCACGCCCGCGTTGCGCGACCTCATCGTGTCCAAAGCCAAGCGGATATTGCGTCGAGGTATTGTCGTGACGAATGTTCCGGACGCGTGCTTCAAAGGCGCGACGGTGCAATTGCAGGATGATACGTGGCTCTTGGGCGGACGTCCATGGGAAGAATCGCGTCACGTTCGTTCCGAACTAAGCCGAGACGTGGATTGGGCGAAATTAACCGCGCCGCACGAAGGACATTGGCCATGGACAAACACGTTTGGAGACGGACAAGTGTTTAGTCCTAAGGTCATCCAATGGTGTATTGGACGCATGAAAGGCTACAGCAATACTGTTACCATCCCCAAAATCAACAGGATGGGTGGTGGCACGTACGAAGCACTGACAGGTCTCGAAGCACAGGGATTTCAATTCCTCATACATCTTTCGGAGCATTTTCCGGATGCCCTCTGGCTCACGCAGCCTTTCTCATTTCACACCAAATGCATGGCACTGCGCGAAGAGATATGCCAACGTCTGACTTCACAACAAACGTCAAAATGCGTCTGGCCCCAGTGGACGTCCCATCTGTCTTTGCGACCCACACAACAGGCCGCTTTCCAAGAAATGGCACATGCCCATCGCCGTGGATTGGCCTCCTTCCTGTGGATGTTGGTCGGTCAAGGCAAAACGCTCACAGTGTTGAGTTTCCTACAAGCCACGCGCGCGTGCAAACACATCGTGTGGTCACTACCAAAGTCTGCCGTGAATTCGGTCGCAGAAATTGTGTCCGAAGTCGGTTGGACGCCGCTTCTACTGTTTCCTTCCCGCGGCCTGCAACAAAAATACGTCAGAGAAGCAAAAGCAGTGGCAGTGGCACAGAACAAACGCCCCAAAATATGGCAGAACACCACCAACTTTGCTTTAGACGGTACCAAAGTGACTCTGATAGAGCACGACCATCTGCGCAAGGTGGCCGACAAACTGGCGTCGCAAATGGGAGACACGGTGTTCGTGTTCGACGAGGTGCACAAGGCCATGCAATCCGGAACACAGAGGACGGCGGCGGCCCTGCGTCTAGCACGACTGTCGAAACAGATGATTGCACTCACTGGTACCCCCATCGTGGACAAGACCGGCTACGGGCTTATGGAATGGCTGCGGCTGTGTATGCCGTTTCCTATTACCGATTCCAATCTCTACGTCGCGGTGAACTCGATGGTGACGCAACTGAACCAAGGGGACGTCGACGTTATCGACGAGACAGTTGACGTTGCATTGACCGTCGAACAGCGCCTGTTCTTCAAAACTCGTTTTCCCGCGCGCGCTCCGTGGTACGGTCAAACAGCACTGCCTACGCGCGAAAATTGGATTGCGATGCGTGCCAAATCAAACGAAATATGCGACGACAAGATGGTAGAGATGGCGGTCGCGATGTACCACGCACATCCAGAAGATTGGAGAGCAGACCACGCACTGGCTCTACAGGAGCGCTCCACTAGTCAGAGGCCGCTCATCGTCGCCGCAAGTCAAACGCACGCCGTTGCAATCGTTGACTTGTTATTGCCGCACGTCAATGCCGCAGACATTCTGTTGGTCGGTGGCACGCGTCCTCCACAGTTAAAGGCAGAAGTGTCTCACATAAAGTCTGTCCATTTGACCGAGCAGAACGTGTTGCTCGGCGTTGTACCACCGTATAAGATAGTGGTGGCCGCGTTACGCAACTGTGAAGGGTATTCGCTCACGTGGATGACGTGCCAAATCACCGGTTCTTATCCGTCGAACCAAGCCAGTCGCACGCAAATGCGCGGCCGCATCAATCGGCTCGACGCACAACGTAAAGTCAAAAAATATTGGACGGTGGTCGCCGGCATGACCTCCATCACCATGCGCTATCAAGAGGCCGCCAAACTCGTCGAGGACGCGCTCAGAGCCGCTCCGTCGCGCAAAAAACAAAAACGCTAAGAATATATGATTAAATAAATACACTATATATTATACACAGTAAAAAGAATATGTCTGTTTTCTCCACGCATGTATTGTCTCAATGCGCGCCTGCAGAACCGCAACCGGGTGGCGAAGCGAAAGTCGATATCGACGCACAAATGCGCAAGGCGTACACCGTTTGGAGCAAAAAATGTCGCGTGAAGAACATTCCGACGACGCCGGCATACGACGTGGTCGGGTTACTCGCAGTCTTCCACCCAGAAAAGTTTGACGCCGAAGGTACCGTTATGAAACTCAAACAGGAATTTCGTACCGCACAGGCATTCGTCAAAGACGATTACCCCACCGAAATCGACTTTAATCTGATTATTATCACCGATTTTGGCGAAGAGTGCGACGATGAAGTCACCAGCTTACTTGCACCACAGGAACCGGCGTTGCTGAACCTGGTGTTCACCGACGAAGAGCATTTCGATGAGCAGGTGACCAAGTTCGAATCATTCGGTGGTTCGCGCGTAAATGTTCAACACGTCTCGGACTTGTGGTCTGTATTCGCCGCCAATAAACGCAACGTTGTACTGCAAATCGGCCCCGTGCACGAGAAAACACACGGTACGTTGGTCATTCCAGACTGGCTACCGCCGTTTGAATATTATCTGGTGGGTGCCATGGGTTCGACCCTGAACAGCAAAGGAGACGCCGAAGAGAATGCGCGTCTCCTTCAATCGCGGGCCACGGATGCGTTCATTGTCGACACGGACGGTGGAAAAGGCGTGTTTCCGTTTTCGTACTCACAGGTGCGCGCGGCGTTATCCGAACGCGTGTCTGAAGAGCAACTCGAACGTATTTGCGAACACGTCATCAAAATCGGTTGGCGTAATACTGTCGGCCGTGCCAGTCCGTTTCCAGCCAAATTCATAGCCCATTTGGTGGTCAAGAATGCAGGTGCGAACTATGCCACCGTGAAAGCAGTGTTCAACAGCTGTTATGACCAGGACTGGAAGCAAGATTGCGCGCTTATTATAGCAAGACGCGAAGGTACCGAGGCTCGTGCGAGAGTATTGGCAGAAGAGTATGTCCGAAGAATGCAAACCACTGCCCCGGATATACTAGATAAAAACTACGAAGCGTTGTCCGACGGCACTTTTCGGCTGAAGTCGGCCGGAGAGGACGTCGAGTTGGAGAGAGGCAGTGTGCAATTCATGGTCCCATGGACGGATGTCAAACCACAAGCACTGCGTCTCTTAGTTGCGGCAGACGGAAGCACCAACTCTCTGCGCAAAGTTCGCGTCGACGATATTGTCGAAGGGTATACGTACATACTGGTTGTACTCAATATATTGTTTGATGTGCCTGTGGATTTTTTTCAATCGGGCCAGCCTGGAAAATGGAACCCTGAATGGAATCACCCAGGCCCATTGGTGGCGGCACACCCATTTACAAAAACAATTTAGAATGAATTTAATGACGTCTAATATTTTTTATTTTTTCATAGTATAAATATTAGACGTCATTGACTCACATGCTTCTATATATATTGTTCGCTGTGATGAGTGTTGCATCCGCCGGTCGACCCACACCATTGCAGTCTTCCTATGTGAACTGCACCAGTGGTACGAATGACAGTTCTAAAGCTTACTCTTGTGATAATCCACCGGACGCCCTAATCGGAACGATGGACAGTGATTGCGACTGTGTCCCAGATTCGTGTGATTCAAATGCAACTCATTCGTTCATTCATGATTCAAATTATGGAAGTCTCAGTGATTGTTTGTCAAACGAAACCGACGTCGAGCCTGAAACCGACGTTGAGCCCGAAACCGACGTCGAGCCTGAAACCGACGTCGAGCCCGAAACCGACGTTGAGCCCGAAACCGAGCCTGAAACCGACGTTGAGCCTGAAACCGACGTTGAGCCCGAAACCGAGCCTGAAACCGACGTCGAGCCTGAAACCGAGCCTGAAACCGACGTCGAGCCTGAAACCATCACCGATGAGCAGTCGGCATTTTCAGACACTATGGCAATAATTACAATCACAATTCTTCTGTTTTTGTTGATAATAGCATACACATTGAGAGGTTGTTGTACTTGTTGTACCTGTTGTGAAACGGATAAAGAAAGAAAGGAAAGAGAACGAAAGGAAGCTGCCGCTAGGGCACAAACCAATGCAGTAGCAAGCGAACGCGAGGCGCTTCTTCAGTCATCAAACAAACTGGAGCAAGGTACGGTTGGTATTCGATTTTAAGTTTAACGGCACGTGTTTTATTTACATCACAATATTTTTTAAGATTTAGTATTAGTTTATATCGCGGGTTCTAGAATTCAAACCCGTAGACAAGTCCATTCTCGTCGCGCTGAACGCCTTGTACTTCAACCAGGCCTTCCGAAAACCCAAAGTTGTCGCGCATAGCGTCCACGACCTGTTGGGTTCCGTAGAAGGAGTGTGTCGCGACTTCGTCGTTTTCGATGCCGTGGGCCAACGTGATGAAGGGCACGTCTTCGACGAACATGTCCACGAATCCCTGTTCCAGCAGAAAACTGTACACTGCGTCGCACGGGTACTCTTCGACAATCCCGAGGGTACAGGGATGGGTCCACTGTCCGACCACTTTTACTGGGTGGTACGGGGTCACGAGCAGACGGCCGTACTTGACCAATTCGACCACCTCGCACGGCGTCTTGAGTACGCACACGACGCGAGCGTCCCCCGTTGACGTCTCGACCATGTCGCCTTTAGTGATATGTTGACAGGCTTTGCGCGTCCCGTCAGACATTTTAACGCGGCACGGGCCTGCAGCACAGGGGGCCGACGCCGAATTGTACGACGTCATTCGCTCTGGGGCCGCTGTGACTCTGCGTCCCGACGAACGCATGCGGTACACTACGGCGTCGCGGTGAACGGGTTTTGGTGCGGGCAACGCGTTGAACGCCTTTTCCAGCGCGTCGCGCGTGATTTGGAACGTGGGCCCGCCGTACTCTTGAATGCCCTTGTCAAGAAAGTTATTACACTGCTGAGTCCAATGGGCTAGTGCCAAACTCGGCAGATAGTGCCGGCCCCACTTTCTGTACGCACTAGCGACAACGGCCTCGCGTACTTGTCCGTTCAAATCGTCAAGCAATGGCTCCGGCGTTACGGTCGCCATGAGACTGTTCAATGCTGTGTTTGACTGACAGGAGTCGATGCGTGCCATCCCATGGCATTGAAAGATGCCCATCGCCGCGACTTGTCGGTCGGGAACATCGGGTTCCTCCTCCGACATTTCTATGGCCACCTGTTCGACAGTGATGGACACGGGCTGGTCGCATGCGAAAAACAAGTCTCGCGGCTGACCTTTGGTAATGCGTCCAATCGGCAGAACGTACCCCCAGTTGGCTTTCACGACCTCTGGGAGGTTTATGATGCCTTCTGTTTCGATGCAGACGGTCAGTTTCTGGGTCACCGACGTGCGCAAGTTCGCCATGGCGTGGATGAATACAGTGCCCACGAGTCCAATATCGGGAATGAACGAGTACGACCCTTGAGTGGCCCGTGCGAGTTCGACCAGTAGTTTCGAGTCGAGATTGTACCCAAACCCGTACGTATTCACGACAATGTCGTTGCGCCCATCGCAGGCGCTCTGGAGCATGGCCAGTTCGCCGCGAGGGGGCCTGTGGTTGGGCTGACCATCTGTCAGAAGGAACACCGTACCTCCGTGGGGCAGCTGCTTGAGACCGAGTTCGAGGCCGGCCCAGATGTTCGTACTGTTTTCTGGTTCGACGCCGGCCATTGCGACCTTGAAACGGGCTTTTCCGGCGGTGTCCATGGTGCTCAGGGGTACAACGACGCGTGCGTCTGTCGAATAGACCACGAGAGAGGCCTTGTCCTGTGGGCGAAATCCGGTCAAACAGGTAAGGATGCCCTGTTTGACCACTTGAAGAACACTGAAGCCGTCCGACTCGACCCCGCCTTGGCCTTCAATCTGCATAGACCCGGAGTTATCCAGGACGAAACAGACGTGCAGGGGCTGCGCTTCACCGTCCGGAGAGCCGAGCGTCAGTTGGGTCAGTGTACCACGCGAACGCACGACAGCTTTGACGACGTCGGGCGTATTCGCGACATGGTCTTGCGCGGGCGTTGACAAGTTTTCGATGAGGTCTCTGATGGCTCGGTTGGGTACCAGTTGGTCGATGCGCATGGGTTGCCGCGTGATTGGGGACTTGCCGTTCGCACGAATCGCTTGCTCGATGGCGGCGCGCTCGTACGTGTATCCGTCGGGCGTGATAACGGGGTCAATCATGAGAACCAGTGTGATGGGGCACATGAGGTTGGAATTGTCCGCGAGGGAAGCCATGTTTAAATGTTTCTGTATATTGTAATCAGGTATCGTAATGTTCACTTATGTTTTAATTAAAACGAAAGTACTGTTTTGTTTAGAAATTCTGTGGAACAGAATTTTTATTTTAATAAAATTAAAATGGCTCACCCGCTCGCAAAAATCAAACCACTCGAGTTTTATTTTAATAAAATTAAAATGTGATATCCGGTTTTTTTTTCCACTCGTGGCCGAACACGATATTGCCGTACAAACGGGGTGCCCATCCCAATTCCTTTTTTCCAGTGAACGGGTTTGTGTAATTGCCCATAAGTCTTCGGTCATCTACCCAGGTGTACGAATATGCTCTGAATACACGTTTTCCTTGGGCGTTTGATGACGCGTCCGTAACTTCCCACTGGCATTGTATGTCACCGTTATACAGGACTTCCAACACCCAAAACTCAAAGGAGTCCGTATTGTACACAATGTTGTGTTTAGTGAGAGTATACTCTGCTATAGGAGGCGGCCCTTTCACAGGCACAATGTGAATGGGTATGTTCGGAGGCGACGCGGTGGGCAACGAACAAGTGAACGTGGGGCGGTATTCGTCATCGTCTTCTTCTGGCGGTGGACTTGTCGGTGTTTCCAGTTTGAATATTTTGCGTAGCGTACGTGGGCTCGGTGGCCGTGGTTTTTGCGTGACGTCTGTGTCTGTACCAGTGTCCCAGGTATCGCTCATGAGTACATGCAGAACGGTCGTACATTTATACAGTCAAGTTGAATCATATCGCCAATCTGCCGATCTATGGTGTGGACGACATTTAGGTTAGACAGAATGGAGACTTCTGTGTATGCTTTGTTAGGGTTAGATAGAAGATGTTCGCCACAGACAGTGATGGAAAAGTGCGAAGTGTATCTTGGCGACTGGAGCCTCGAAGCAGTCGCGAAAAAACTGCGCGGAACGATTTCCCGCGAGGAAGCCGCCGTGTTATCGCCGAAGATATACGAAGAGGGACAAACGTACATCAAGACAATCGCAGCCATGTTGTTAGACCCGTCTGCGCGCCAGTGTTATGACGCATGGCTGGATGTCCAGAAGCACCCGACACCAGAAAAGATTAAGTTGACGCGTGCGCGTTTGTCTTGGTTCAACGGTCAGACGCAGACGATATGTTTTTCGAAAAGCATGGTTGATTCTCTCCAGTCTACGGAGTCGATACCGGTGAAAAAGCCACCGAAGAGAAAATTCACCACACTACCGTTGTGCCGCCACTGCAGCGAACCGTTTTCTTTTCAAGAGCCGTATTTGGTACTACACTGCCATTGCACTACGCGCGTGGGTCATGTCAGGTGTATGCAGGAATTCGGGTGTACAATTAATAACAAATGTCCTGTCTGTCGTCAGCATTTGTTGCAGCGCCATCAGGTCTCAAAGTATTTATTCTGGAACGTAAAGAAAAAGTTTAAATTCATCGCCTAATTCACTGGCTTATCGTTTCTATACAATGTTTGTATACTACATGTACTTTACCTTGCGTGTCTCTGACTGAGTAGGCGTTGTGCTGCTGACCTATGCACGTCCCCTCAATCTTACATTTGAACGTGTAAAACCCACCCACGTTGGCAGCGCTGCTCTGAACATTTTGTGTAATCAGCGTCACTGTACTTCCTTGTGTCAGCCCAAAATCTTCCAACGCCCCTTCTGCAGCAATGTCCAAATCGTTGCCGTACTCGTCCTGAATGAGTTTTTCGTCCAGGTTGAAATAAAAAGGCTTCTCCGCTGATATCCATTGCATGCTGAGCAGTTCTTGTACCATACCCTGGACGGAACTGCATCGTATGGCAGCCTGTTCGTTCCCGTTCTTCACAATGACCGTTTTTTCGCCGGAGACGCGTTCACACAACAGAGTGCACAGAAAATGTTGCACCATGTCTGAGGGTGGTATTCGCGTTGTCTTCCAGCGTTTGTACCATTGTACAACTTCCTGACCGCTGGTGGTAGCTTTTTTGAGATTCCGCATCAGATTCGCGCGCAACACTCTGGATATTTCACAGACAAATTTGTTGGGGGAGGGCGGCCGTGCAGACCACGAATCGTGCAATAGCGAATATTCAACGAACGGTGACCCACCGACGGCCAACAGAGCAATGACGTTGCGCGTGTCGTCGGAATCCTGAGAACAAAAAATCATGTTTTCGCGCGATTTGAAGAGCATTCGCTTGTCAATGAGTCTCGATTTCACCCCGACGAGTGAGTCTACACACTTGTACGTGTCTTTGCCATATTTCACAGTCACGTAATGGCCGGGAAACGCGACGATGAAACCGACAAACGTGGGGTTGAGTTCCAAGGTAGGGACATAATATTCGGACGGTATTTTGTCGATGGCGATACGTTGCGTCCATTTCCCTTTCGATTCTAACACGGCTTTGAGCACTTCGATAGAGTAATTGCCCAATTCCGGACTGTACTTTGGCTCCACTATGTTGACAAGCTTGGCTTCTTCCTGTTCTAAAAACTTGGCTTTGTCGTCCATCTCTTGGCGCGTCACGATGTGGGCACCGTACATGTTTTGAAGACAGCGCATGCCACACGTCAAATCGGAGGATTGCTTAATCACATTGTCTTCGACCCCAGTGTCCGGAAATGTCTGATAGGGCTCTATTTCTGCTTCGGACTCCTCCTCCGATTCGGATATCGTCTCACAGACCTGCTCGCGCGTTGCGTTTTCGAGTTCTTGTCGCAACATGTCTAGGTACTGAGCCCTATTACCGATGACAAAAGACATGTTTGAATGTATGTAGGGTGTTTTATACGTCCCATTGATAAGCGGTCATACCCGCTGCCAACTCTCGACTTTGGGCCACGTCGGGCGGGTCGAACAACATGCGACACAGGCGTCCAAAGTCCATCGAACCGTACAATATGCCGCGGTAATCGCGGCGCACCATTAACAGCCACAATTGAAACGCCTCGGCGAAAGTGCCTTCTGGGACGAGGTGTATGAGACCTTTGTGCATGACGTCAAAGCGCCGCCTGCGTTCGATGATGATGGGCACGACCATACACACTAATTTCGAACGGTGTTTCCACGATTTTTCGGAAGAACAGTAGAAAAAGTCTTTGAACGATACCGAGTACGTGGACATAAAGTGCGCGTGCACCATGTTCAGGAACAGTCCGTCGCGTATACATTCGTGGCCCATGACCTCGGGCACTTTGCCGTACGACGTGATGTGGTTCAGATTATCCAAGACGGCCATCGGTCTATTTTCTGCCAAAGACTGGTATGGAGTGACCCGCGAACCACGGGCCTTGTACGACGCGCGCGCATTGTCCGACAGACGCATCATGTGCTCCCATGTAATGTCCGCCAATCGGTCGCGAAATTTACGAATTTTCAAATGACGAGACTCTTTTTCTAAAAAGTCGTTCCAGCGCGTTTCGGGCATATCCGTCACAGGAGGAACAGTGTCGAACATCGTGTACTGGGCAAATGAACGTCGGATGGACATGAAACGCACGTACAGTTCGTACAACAGCGCGGGGTGTATCTGGTATTCGTTGTCACCGACTTTGACACGGTGTTTGCGAATGTCGAACCACTCCAAGCCAGTCGTATGTGCAATCAACCAGGCGGCACGGTACTCGAGTGCGTCCAAGTATACAAATACATGATGGTCGAGCGTCTTAAAGCCGTACCATTGGTATTCGATGATGTCCAGGGCGTTCAGTATGTCGCCTACAGTCCAGGTCGCCGTGTCGAAAGAGACGTGGGAGCGCAAACGCTGTTCGCGCATCCATATGCGCGTGTCCATGGGGATAACGGTGCAACCCGGTTTCGAGGCCAACCACCGACACATCGAAATACACACGTACATGAACATGCCTTCGCACCAACCTTTCAGCTGACCCGGAATGCGAGAAAACAGCGCATGCCATGCTTCAAAGGTGTACAGTTCTAGTTTGTTCGCCAAACGAATGTAAGGCACGTCGTCGTTCTCGTCCATAATCATGGAACCGTCAGCATGCGAAAGTAGTATGTCGTACGTGTCCAGCAGGTACAAAAACAAGTCCGCCTTCTCTGTGGTGGGCTCGAGTGCGTAGTTTACACACTCCACTAGTGTGTGGCAACGAAATAAACTCTTATAATTAGAACGATACATACGAATGAAAAGAAAAAACTTATATAGGGTAATTTATCGTCCGGAGGAACCAAATCCAGACGCGCCGCGAAGAGTGTTGTTCAGCGTATCGACTCTCCGAATCTGCAGATTGGCGTAAGGTTGCACTACCATCTGTGCTATGCGGTCGTTGGCCTGAATCGCGTAATCATCGGCGCCCAGGTTGAAGAGTTTGACGGCAATGGTTCCGCGGTAGTCTTGGTCAATCACGCCGCCAAAGGGCACGATGTTGTACTTGATGCCGAGGCCTGACCGTCCCTCGATTTTTCCATAATGGTTGGACGGCAGGGCGACCGCGATTCCCGTATCAATGACGACGGAACCGTGGGCGGGCACCGTTTCGACCGACGGCGAACGCAAGTCGTACCCGGCGGACGATGCGGTCGACCGCGTGGGTGTCAGAGGGGCCGGGCACGACACACACAACGTCCACGGGCTGTAATCTCGAAACTGGCCCAACGGCCCGACACCGAACGTTTTACGCAAAGAATCCGGCATATGTTCGCCCACATTGCCGACCAAGGGCCAACTTGCAGGATAAGATGCCATATTCTCGACCTAAAACATGTTGCGTAAGTACAAAATACATTATTCCTTACTTATTTTTAATCCGCATGATTTTCCGAGCCTGTAGTGGTGCCGCTAATTTTAAACACTTAATGCGGATGACCGAGTGTGGGAAATCGAACTCGATGCCGTGCACGAAAGCGCGACAATCGTGCAGTACAGTTTCGAGTGACAGCAGCGAAACTCGGTCGAGCATATGTATGTCGAGTTTATAATAGTCCGGTAGAGACGTGTCCACACGGACTTCAAACTGACACTCGATTTCCGGCATGGCGTTCAGGCGCAGCAGCAACTGGCGCAAGCATTTGCGGTCGCGTTGGTCTACCGAAGACAAATCGCACGAGGTGACCACGGAATCCTTCGGCCGTTTGCGCTTCTTTTTGCGGTCTGGTTGACGTCCGCTGCGCCACACGTCGATTCGTATACTCTCCTCCGCGGTGGAGATGACGATGTCTCTGATGTGGTCGTTGGTATCGCGGATGTTCTGAAAGTCCTCCAGCGTCATCGCCGGCATGCCGCGAATCGCAATGATATAACGGCGCGGAAATTTCGTATTCGTAGACAATATAAGGCCCGACTTTACACAGCCGTTGATAGAAGAGATGTAATGTAACGTTTTCTCAATGAACGCACCCTCGGAAGACGCCAACGCGACGGGTTTACTGACTCTCACCACGGAAGCGGATAACGCTGCGCGTGAATTAGATGCAGTTGATGATACGACAAGCTGGCCAGAACGAGCAGGACTGGACGCTTTATCCATGACCAATCATGTCCGGAACGCCTTTTATACTCGATATTTAAGTCTACGTTGCCGGTGCTCGTATCTACTTTCGTTTTGACATTCGAAGCTCCGTGCAAGTGCGCTATTTTGCGCCATTCGTCGATATCCTCGTCTCCAAACGAATCGACGAAGGTCATACGTATTTTCGCACCAGTGGTGTAGTTGAGTATTCCTACGAAATCTATTTGTAGGTCGACGTTTCTGTCGGCAAATTTGGTCGAATACAAATTATCTACTATATTTTGGGTACTCTGCTTGACGTGTGCCGGTAGTGTCGGATTCGAAATATTCATATGAGTCATGTCCATTTTACTATATACTCGATGGTGTATTTTTCGAAAATGTTCGGAACATACCAACTGCGTAATTCCGAATGTGTATACAACCAAATGGATTTTGGCAGTGTCATTACAAGACATACCGTGAAAGAGTTTGAGGACACGGTGTCTGAAGACGGGTTCACCGAGGTGCTCTACCATTTTTTGCGCATACGGTATGCACTGCAAAATCCAAAAATATCCGACTACCAGAAGGCTCTCGAAACATTTCAGCAACAGTACTACCACTCTTTTTTGTACCATTACAAAGACAGGAACACACATTGCCAGCGGTTTGTCAAAACGTTGCAAACATTTCACGACCTTGACAAAAAAAACAAGAAACAGTACGTAGAACTGTTCGATACCCTCACAAGCTTCGCCAAGTACATGGGCAAAATGCCGGGAGGTCACTACAAGGGCATACCGTTCGTGTTCACAGACGCCAGTGCGCAGAAATGGTTCTTTGATGAAGTCACCACCTTGAAAAAAGTCCACCATGTACGGGGGAACTCGAAGTTTTACCCCAAATACCAAGACCACGTCTGGACAGGACACACCGACTGTCCAGCGAATCACGCGTGTCTCAAACCGCCAAACGTCGACGGTACGCCCCAAAAAGTGTCGGCGTCTCTCGCGATGTACCTTATCTGCGTCGGATACGAAACACAAGATTCGGTGCGCGAAAAATGGAATGTCGAATGCAACGTGACAGATGCAACCGTGCACGACTACACACTGGTACACAACCATCCGACGCGCGTGTCCGAAGTGCATCGGCGTCTCATTGAAACCCATCAGGAAACCATGCTCATGTGCGTGGATATGGGCATGCACAGTGTGGACAACCTCGAAAGACGCACATTACAACATCTCGCGCGCGTGGGTGACTCGTACGTGGAACAATTGTGCTCAGAACACGAAGAACTCAAACGTGAGTACCAAAGAGTGCAAGACCAGAGCAGTGAGCAGGAAATGTTGCTGCACACGATGAAACGCAAGTTAGATAACATGGACGACGCCTTGGACGAGTTGGAGACTGTGAACAAACGCACGAAGCGCGAAGCACACGATGAAATTGAATATCTGCACCAGTGTTTGCAGCGCAAAGACTACGAGTTACGAGAATCTATACAAGCGCAGTGGCATCTGTACAGACAAATACACCCTCAGCAAATGCTTCGATGACGCATATTATTCAAAAGGAAAGTATTTAAATTTGAGTCTACATACAAATGAGAATTGTTTCTGTGTATACGTTTAGCGAAAATGGATGTACCATGGTAGAGGATTTAAATTTTGTAGCGTTCTACAATAGGAACGCTGTTACCGAAATCATGCGCGAGTTGGTACGACAAGCCGTCGCCAATACCAACGACGTGCGTAAAATATTCGACCATGACCCGTGGCGTATTCTTGTACTGAATTTCAGTACGGTACACATCGGCATGGTCACCGACAAAGAATATCCCACATCGGTGGCATACGAATTGATGCTCAACGTATTCCACGAACCGTTGTTGTTGGGGAATTTGCTGACCGAATGCCAAGACCCGCGCGTCATCAGCCCGCTGTACAAACTGAGACACGATTTGGAACAGACGTTGGTCATTATGCACGAAAATGTGGACAAGATTTTGGAAAACGGTGCGAACATTGACGAATTAATCGAAAAGTCGAGTTCACTGTCCGAACATTCGAAGACGTTTTACAAGGCCGCCCGCCAACACAATCGCTGCTGTTCTATTTCTTAACGGTTACCATTGGAATGTGATTGCAGTGGTCTCGACACTTTTAAAAACAAGTTTTTGAGCTTTGACATTACACTTTCGCTTCTATTTAGTTCTACAGACGTTTTGATTGACATTGTGTACGTTTCATTTTTACGCTTTTTAGACCATGGTGGATGTTTCGAACCACCTGGATTAAACATGTACTGTGCAGTGCGAGGCTTTTATACTGGACTATAAAAAAAGCGTTTTTATATACCGATGGGATGTTGTGTGTCCACGAACGCCATGCGTCTTGAGAAAATAGCTGGCGAAAAGCTCCGGTTAAAGTCCACATTGTCTAACCAAACGACCTCCATATACGTCTGTGACAGCGGGGTCGTGTGGAAAGTGTGTCACGGGGAGAAGCGCGTCATTCGTAAAATATTTATGAACAACTATAAAGTGAAACGCTTGGACAGTCACGCAAATATTCTCAGACCGAAAAAATTGGTGAAATTGGACGACAATAAAATTGCGATATGTACAAAGCACATGACCATGGACTTGTATTCTCTTCTGTGTACGCATTTCGACCTGAAACGCATTTGGAAGGGCTTGCGCGATATCGTCGACGCCATGAACTGGCTTCATTCGAAGGGCATGGCGCATCGCGACATCAAACCGGAGAACATTGTATTGAATGCGAAAAAATTCGCTCTCATCGATTTTGATTTCTCATCGCCCCTCGACGAGCATATTTTCTGTGGTACGCCCACATACGCGGTGCCAAAGAACATATCTAACGCATGGACATGCACGAACCGCATGCGGTCGCTTCGGTACGATATTTATGCATTCGGCAAGACAGTGTTGTTCGTGTTTTGCTGTGCCACACGCACCAAAATGCTCGACAATGCACTGTACGTGCATGAGCTGTACGATGCGGAGTGTATACCCGCGTCGGCGACCAATCCGTTTTACAACGAAGAGGCGATATGGTTTGACATTGCGCTGCAATGTTGTCAACGGGCGCCGCCGAGTTGTATTCCGCTAACAACAAGTACATACACAGCAGAACACATTGGCGCAGGTATTGCACCGTTGCAAGTGGTCTGTGCAGACGATGTGTTCGCATAAGTTGCACCACTCTACGCTCTTATGTAGGGTATTGAGTGGGCCGCGTGTCCTGACCATGGCGTTGCACACTGCACAGTCTTTCACACCGTGCACGTTGGACTTGACCGCGGCGCGCCACGCCCCAAAATGCTGTTCAGACGCCAGCTTCATGTCTTTGTTCACCGGGCGAGTTTTGGCCGCGTCCTCTATGTTCAGATACCCCACTACTTTCGCCAGCAGCAGTAGCCCCGGCGTTAACTCACATTCCATCGGTGACTCGAATATCATTTCTTTAAATACGTATGAACATATGTTATGCATATGTTCAAAATCCAAAAACAACGCCGAGGATCAGTTATACTGTACGTCTACAGAACACTGCGACATGGACCGTCAAGGCTTGGAGATGGCCCTGTCGGAACATTGGAAAAGTGTGAATAAAAACTGGTGTCACGAACCCGGACACCAATGTTCGATGGAAACGTGCACAATTCAACACGTCGTCGGCGGCGTGTGGATACGAGGAGACCAGAAACACGCGTGCGTTCGAAGCATGTGTCGCGACCATCCCAAGTGGGCGAACCGCGGCACGCTGAAACGACAGATTCGCAACTTGTATATGTGTTGCCGCACCGGTCAGCCCCATTGGTGCGACGAGCAGTGCACGTGCACATCCGTAGACCACATGGACGGAGGATATATCTGCCGCATTTCAGGCATTCGATACGAGTCTATCAAATCGGACACTTGGTTCACAGGCCACAGAGTCACTGCCACACACCAGGAAAACAAAGACCCGTTGAAATTAGTGAGAAACACAGACTTTAAAGTGAACGAAATGTCGACCGATACCATTCGACAGCAGCAGCACGCCTACATATCGCAGAAACAGGTGTCTGCGATTTTGTTTTCTAGCGAAAGGCTTTTCATGGAGCAGAGAAAGTACGTGGAGATGAAGACCGAAGCCGAGAAAGTCGTGCACAAATATATCAAGACGTGTGAGAAAAAGGGTCAGTCTGTCATTTTTACACACATAGTGCAATTGTACATAAATCAAATGAACCGAAGACACATATTCCGCAATCTGCTGCCCAAAGACCGCACCATTGACGAAGTCGTCGAACAGTATTCTCAACTGTCGTGCAAGTATTGGCGCCTCGTCACGCAGAAAATCCCTCTGGGTATACAAACGCCAGCACTGTTCCCCATCAAAATATTTATCGTGTCCATACTCTACATTATGAAAGGCGGGTTGTGTCTTGGTGGAATACAAGTCATCCCAAAAGACCGTTATTTGGCGTCCATTCTACCGGAAGCCAACACATTAGACTCTTACTCTATAAATAAGCCTTCGTTTACCGCATGTAAGAATAATATATTAAAAGCATATAGAGAATCCAGCGAAGTGTACAGAATAAACCCAAGAGAACTTTTAATTTAATATATTAAACTCGTGTAGCGCAGTGCGCAGGCTTTTTTTGGCTTGCATGTTGCGCGGAAGTTGGCCGTTCTTCAACATGCCGGAGCGCATGAGCACTGTAAACCATTTGCGCATGGGTTCATTGTCGTCCAGCTGGAAATGCGCGTACAACTTGTCTTGGTGAATACGAGCGAGCGCTTCTTCCGCGTTGCCGTATTCCGTGCGGCGTTTCCGCTTGCATTTCTTGCGCGGTGCCGACGCCGGCGCGGTCGTCACAATGCACAGCTGCGCGCTCTCGACATCTTGTCTACAAAAAGGACATTTCATGCCTGTGTTATGCAAAGAATCGGCCCAGCACTTGAGACAAGCTTTGGCAGAACCACAATGTCCGCCCAAGACCACCGTTTTGGCCGAACAGATGTCGCACGTATGCTTCCCCTTGCCCACACCCCAAGCCTGATTTGTATGTATAAAGTCCATGAGCTCGCCGAAGCTTCCACAATGTTGACTAAGATGCGCCGGCACGCGCAGTCCCGTCATGAGCGTCTGCTTGATGTCCGTTGCCAGAGGCTTGGGCGTCAATATCTCTGACGAAGACAAACGCACGTCGCATTCTTTATACTTTTCAAGAAGTGGGGGCAATTGGTTTTGTAAAGCAGTGGCCATGGAACTGCGCGTCATCAGGGCGCGAATACGTGCTCTTGCCTCTTCTTCGGGTATCAAACGGTCAATCGCGTTGTCGTCAGTCATCGCAGCCAGCATGAACATGCGCGCGTCAATGCCCATACCTGCGAGTTCGTCGAACAACGTGCGCATTTGGGCGCGCCCAGTGTTTTCTTCGATGGACGTCAGGATGCGTTCGTAGCGCAAAGGACGGATGACAACCGGCGGCTGTCCAGACGCGCCGGAACCACTGTCGAACACGAGAACGTATGGGTGTCCGCGAACCATTATATGCGCTAAAGGACGACCCTCGCGACGGGCCTTCTCAATGAGTGCGTTCGTGATGGGGTCAAACGATTGCCACTCTGTGGGCTCGGCAGCATGATAAGCGTCCATCACGCGGACAGCCAGTTCGTGCAGTTCGCGAGACACCAGGAAATCCGCGAACTGATACGGGCCGTGCTCAGTCAGGTCTAACTCGGGGTCGAACTGTTCGAACGCCTCGTCAAGCGCCGAAGAATCGTCCAACTCGGACGACACGCGCGCGACAGCTGCACGAATGCGCTCCCAGCGAAAAGCACCCTTAAACTCCCACGTAAAACGCGACTTTGTGAGTTTGCCGTATTGGTGCTTGCTGAGGTCGGTTTTTTTCCAGCGGACACGCTGCAACTCTCCGTCCATTTTTCTGTACAAATGACCGTGGTGTGCAACGTAGACTTCAGTCCCGACGACCACCTCGATGCGCGATGTGGACGGCGTTCCGTCTCGAAACAATGAGCGACCGGCCTCGTACGGTATAACGTGTTGTAAAGAACGCTCAACGACGGCATAGATAGGACAGTCGTTTGCAGCCGGGCCTTTTCTCACATAGGTACGCGTTTCTTCCACTTCGCCGACCATGAGATAATGCATGTGGTCGGCCTCCAAGCGGCCATTCAACTGCCCGAACGGGTTGGTCAGTGCGAGAGGCTCCAGGGACGGTTGCGCGTCTCTCTGGGTTAGTTTCGTTTGGTTTTCCGGGGTGCACGACACCCAGTTGCCACTGTAGTACCATTGCCACATTGTTTGTGTCGAAATACGGTGCGCGTTTTAAATACTTATTATTCGCTACTTTTATTTTATTAAAATTAAAATTAAAATTTGCTGAGACTTGAGTTTATTTTATTAAAATAAAACTTGCCTACGAGACTGAAAAAAAGTTGAGCCATGACCCGAGTTTTATTTTATTAAAATAAAATCTGGTTGACGGAGTGTAAAAAGTTCCAGCCCGACCGAGTTTTATTTTATTAAAATAAAATTAAAATTTGTTAAGAGTCCAGTGTTATATATTATTTGCATACATCATGGACTGGAATCTTTTTAACAGTGAATGCGAGCAAACTATCCCAGCACTGTACCGCGCGGCAATCGGCATGTATACTGGCCCCTTTTACGACAACGAGAGCGTCAATTGCTGCGAACTCCTAACCGCAATCGTTAAAGAGGCTCAAAACCCCGAAAGAAGCGCGTCTCAACGCAAACTGATGGACGCAGTTGCTGTGTCATTGCTGTTTAATACTACTTCTGAACCCGAAGCCAAGAACAAATTGAAGACTCTTATGAATGAAAAGTGGGAAATATTTATAGATACGCTTCATCCCAATTAAAATTAAATTCACGCGGAGCCTGTGATAAAATTCTACAACAAAATTTAATTTAAATTAAATGTCGATGTCAGTCCCGTATCTTAAGCTCAACTTTGCCACTTCCGTGCCCCTGCGCATATACGAGAACGGCACCTATTACGCCCCCGAGTCGCACACCGTGACCGTCGGCCTGAGTGGAGCACGTCGCAAGCCGTACATACAGTGGTATCTCAAGGGTTGGTGTCAAGGGTACTTCCGTCTGCACCACGAAGGCAAACTCAGCGCGGACTATTTATCTGCCTTGCTTGAGCAGGTGGGTCAGTCGCGAAAGTTCTATCTGAACACATCGTTTTCAGACCTCATGGCACCGATGCGTGCGACCGTGGAGGGCATCGTCAAGCAGCTGAGCGCGTTGTCGGGCACCAAGTGGACGTATTCGTCGGACGGCGTTCAAGGAAACACCCTGGCCCAGCAACTGAGCGAGATGGATACATTTTGCGCGAAACATTCTGAGTTAAAAATTGAAAGTGTAATTTAATTTTGGAATAAACGTTATTTTCTTTAAAGTCTAGGTGTGTTGCATGACCCGACGCATGCGCCGCCAATGACAGTACAACTCGCATATGCGTAATTTTGACCGGACGGGGACGACATAACGCCGTTGGTACAGGTTCTTACTTCGCTCTTGCAAGTCGAGGTCGGGCCCACATACTCACTTCGGTACATTGTAGCGGATTGACCGTTGGTCATGGGAACGCCACCCGACCAGCATGGATGCTGGGCAAATGGGTACGACGCGGCGCACGTCGGTATCGGTCTGAAGAATTCTATGGCTCCTCCACCACCCATGGAGCCTTGCGTGTTCGTGCACACTGGTTTGCATCTTTTGGCAAAGTCCATGTCCATGGAGACAGTGGGTTGCCACATCCCGTCGTAACATTTTTCCTGTGAGTCGAATTGCGCTTCGGGCCCCCATCGGTACTCGACTTGGCCATTGTGATAAACCTCGAAGGGCTCAAAGTGAGTTGCATCCTGGTTTTGGACGGTCGCCCTATCGCATCCTCCTCGTGCCATGTTAGGTGGATTCCACGCAGGGGTGGTGGGCATTGCCACAGTAAAGCCCCAAGAACTACCATACGGGTATTTGAAGCGTGAGTCAACGAAGGCATTCCATTCGTTCGTGTTAGGACGCCCGGGGGGCGGGTACTGGTTCACGCGGTAGTCTTGCCAACCACCGCTGTATGACAGCCGTCCGTTCAATTGGTTACACGTACCCAGCCCTGTGCCCTTTCTGCATTTCTCGTGAACCACCATGTTGTGCTGTGAACTTGTGAAAACGTATGGTTTGCCGTCCGAGCACTTGGCGGCGAAATCGCCTTGAAGCATGAGGCCCCAATTCGGGTATAATGCGTCCGCTGTCTGGCACGACCCGGCCATCTCAGTCTGCCATGGGCCGTTAACGGGGTCACCACCGACCGAAGTTTCATCACAGTACCAGTTGAACGGCGCCGGACACTCCCAAAAGTCACTCATCTCCGGGCACGTTTTGTCGGCCCCCTGGGCGAGATATAACTGTTTCTGTACGACCCCGAAACACGAACGGTGCCCGCGCGAAGCAGACACTCCATCGTACGCGTGTTCCAGACGAATACTGCGCGCGCGCGTCGTCAATTGTTCGGTTGTTTCTGGCACATTGATGCCGTGGTTGACCCAGCCATAGGCGTTGTTCATGTACGGTTGGAAGACAATGTCGGGCGTGCTCATGAGGTACGGTTGGTCGCCTTCTTCGGCACCAATAGCGTACAGGCTGCGCGTCATTTTCATGACCTTGCGCGTGCCGTCGTCTCTGTCCATGGTCAATGTCGGGCAGCGTCGCTGGAGTCGTGCCTGGCGCGAATCGTCGATGAAAAGCGCGTAGTTGTCGACATCAGGTGTGTTGCCAGCCGCGAGAAGTTTCTCACCGACGAAAATCTCGAACGGTTTGTCTCCGATGAAGAATCCAGGGTCATCGTCGGTCTCGTTACCCACAATAGACGCATCTGTCTCGAGGTCTAAAATAGCAGAATCAGAGAGACGCGGGATAGAGTCGGGCAAAACCAGTTTGTCGGCCCACGGGCACGGTTTCGAAAAACGCGTCTTGACGTAATCGCCGGAAACCAGGTAGACTTGGTCGCCACGCGCGGCAGGCGTGGTGCCACTCTCCTGGGCACAATGCTCGCCGTCCGTGGCCACACTTGTACCAGCAGCATCCGTAATAGTGCTGCCTTCCCCAAAGAAGATGAATGTTTTGTCAGGGATAGTGGCTTTTGTTCTGGCATCCGCGGTGGCCGTGGCGTCGTCCGTCCACACAAATCTCAGTTTGTCACCGAATTTGGCGTTCGTAAAGTCCACCTTGCTGGCACACGAGGCGGCGGCGGCGGTGTTCGGCCCGTCCGTAACGTAATCGGTTTGTGTGTGAATGTACACGTGTTCCAAAAAGGGACACTTGGACAAATCGCCGATTTCCAACGTTGCGCAGTCGGTTCCGAGGTAAAACTCGGCCAGTGTCACCGTCGGTTCCAGGTACGAGTCTTTGGTGTCGTATTTGGCGTTCAATGAACGTTCCAGTCCGAGACCAAAGTTCTGAATATTGTCAGGTTCGCGCGTGAAGAACTCGCGTGGACTTCTTCCACAATCGAACTTGGTGTCACGGGTAATTTGCGCGGTAAAGAAGCCGTATTTCGTTGGCCCGTCAAACTTGTCGTTGGTGACTTTGTAAATCGTTTCACGCGGCGCGGCCACTTGGTACGAGCGTCTGTCTAGCTCGCAGTGACGGTTTCCCAGTTCGGCCAAATTGTCCACGTCACACAAAGGCGCGCGCGCTCCTACGAAGGATTCGACACCGGCGCGTTCGGAAAAGTATTCCGTGGCACTGTCAAGGTACCCGTCGTCGCACAGCAGTCCGCAGCGACTGCCTGCGTCAATTGCATTGGGTTCCATGGTCACTGTGATGCCCGTGCCCGCAGCCGTGTACTTGTCCGACTTGAACAGAATCGTGTGTGGCGACCCCGTATTCCATACCGCGTCGTACTTTGCATTGTTGCGGAATGCCATGCTCCTGATGTTGTAAACACCGGTACCGGAACTGAGCTCGGTCTTGCGCAGGTTGACGGCATTGAAAGCGGCAAACGTATCAACGTTGACGTCGCCGGCGTTGGTGACCTTCAATTCCTTCACCGCTTCACACCGGGCGATTCCCTTGGTGCTGTCGATGACGTCGACTTCCACCTTTGGCGCGCAGATGGGTTTGAAGCCGTCCGCTGCAGCATCGTGTCCAAGAATGGCCATCCAATGTCCAGTCACCTTTTCGCCGATACTGTTCAGTAGGTTGTTCAATGTTAACTGAGTCCGACCAGTGTTCGGAATCACTAGTGTGTTCGCCAAGGTATTGTCCGTCAACTGCTGGCGAATCTTGTTCCACAGTGTGTCCTGTTGGTTCTTGACGTCCGCCTTTTCCGCACGTGTTTTCTCCAAGTTGAAGGAAGCTTCGCCCGATACGCGGCTCAAAAACTCCAAGGGGTCAGCCACCTCGGTGCCGCCCTCCTTGTACGCTTTTCCGCCACCCAAGAGCTGTGCATAGTCCACCGAGCAAAACTCCTGGTAGTCGTTGTTGCCGTCGTCGTCGTAGAACTGGGCTTTCCTATCAGTTGTCTGAATCGTATCGGTGTTGAAGTCGTCTTCCAAGTACAGTTTACCGGGGTTGTTCGGGTTCTTACGCTGCCAATCGTACGCGAGCTGGCGGAACGAAAGAATTTGTTCGCCGCCCGGGTTGGCCTCGCACATGGTGTCCGCGTACTTCCACCCGTGCGTCGGGTTGCCGTATCCCTTGCGGTCGACGGCGGCGTCAGCGTTGAAGAACTCGAATTCAAGTCGGTAGACGATGTCCTGCACGCCCTCGAGGGGCACGCAGTTACCGCCCTTGTTGGAGAACTTGACGGTGTTCGGGTCGGCCGACGACACGCGCCCACATTTAGTGCCCTGGCCCTCGACGGAGCTTTCGAACGACGCGCGGAGCTCATCGACCGCGCCGGGGAACCACGTGTCCAACTGTGTCGGAACGTCTTCCGGCGAAAAGAGCAGCTGGTCGAGCGTTCTTTTCCATTCCTCTGTGTTACCCATCTCTGCGTGTTCTAAGCAGTACGTGTACACCGACGGCAGCTTTTCCTTGAAGTTGGCGTCGCAGAAGGCCTTGCCCGTGGACTGTGTGGTCGTCAGGTAGAACTCGTCACCCGAATCCGCAAAACTGCGGCAAAAGCACGTGCTGCGCTGCGCCATCGATTTGTGGTGGGGCGTGCCCTGGAACGAGCTGTAGTCGGTGCCCGCGAGGTCGCATTTGGGGTCGTCGGGCCCACCGGCGTCGATGCC
>Ga0209631_10001085_pt1 | contig 35941 bp, 37 predicted proteins | sample COG_08_FD_184752 | JGI IMG/M metagenome (GOLD analysis project Ga0209631, IMG submission 184752) | Pelagic Microbial community sample from North Sea - COGITO 998_met_08 (SPAdes) (version 2) | ecosystem: Environmental > Aquatic > Marine > Neritic zone/Coastal water | place: Helgoland, sampling... | reverse complement strand
TTTCTTCTTCAGAAATCCTACTAACAGAGGTGGAATTTTCTCAACTGATGGTGGAACTACTCGTATGGTACTTGACGTTGCAGAAGCAACTGCTGGTGCCGATAGAACATGTCCTGTTGTTCCAGTACCTGCTTCAGGTGCCGGATCTGCTAGCGATTCAGCTCTAGCTGCAATCATTGCGAATCCTAATTGTTTCGTTTTTAACGAAATGTTCCCTGGAGGCTTTACACCAAGTTTTGGTGGAAGCGTTTCTGACTGGAGTATAGCTTCAGGAATTAAAGGAACTATGGATTCAGGCACTATGTATGATGTCAGTGTAAGTATTGGTGAAAATACCGCTGATTACTATATTGAAAATACATTGAATGGTTCATTAGGACCTGATTCACCCACATCATTCAACCCAGGAAGCTACATACAACTTGAAAAGAATTTCAATGTTGATTTTGTAACGCCTGTTGCAGTTGAAGGTTGGGCTTCTGACCTTAACGTTGCTTATGGTCTTGAATTCAGAGAAGAGCAGTTTACTGTTGTATCTGGAAATAAAGAAAGTTGGGAAATTGGACCTTACTTTAACCAAGGAGCTGGTATTGGTTCTAACGGTTTTGGTGGATTCAATCCTGATATGGCTGGAGTCTGGGATAGAAGTAACGTTGCTGTATATTTAGACCTTGAAGCTGATCTTACAGAAAACTTCTTAATGGGTCTTGCTGGAAGATATGAAGATTTTGATACTTTCGGAACTACAAGTAACTTCAAAATATCTGGTCTATACACAGTTAATGATGATCTAAGCTTAAGATTCACAACTAGTACGGGCTTTAGAGCACCTACTCCAGGACAAGGAAATATATCTAATATTTCTACAGTTTCTGGAACTGATGGTGTGTTGTTCCAAAAAGGAACACTAGCTCCAACTAACCCTGTATCCGTAGCTTATGGCGGTAAAGAACTTCAACCTGAAGAATCTTTTAACGTATCTTATGGTGTAGTTTGGAATGCAACTGACGCTTTATCTATTACTCTTGATGCTTATTCAATTGAATTAGAAGATAGAATTACACAAGGTAGTGATGTATCACTTACTTCAGCTGACATCGCTAGTCTTCTAGCACAAGGTGTCCCTGGAGCGGGTGACTTAACTAACTTTAGATTCTATGTTAATGACTTTGATACAACCACTGAAGGTGTAGACTTAGTTGCTACATACTCTGCTGAAATGTTTAATGGCAATACAGACTTAACTTTTGTCTGGAGTACTGTTGAAACAGAAGTTGATAAAACTAGTGGTCTAGTTGGTGCTGCAAGAATCGGTCAATTAGAGAGTTTGCTTCCTGAATCAAGATGGAACCTAACAGCTGTTCACAATACTGGTGACTGGTCATTAATGGCTAGATATAACTGGGTTGATGAGTGGATCTGGTGGGATATATATGCTGATCCTGTTTTCTCTGAAACAGTTGATGATATGTTTACTCTTGATCTAGAAGTTAGAAGAGATCTAGGAGCTTACACACTTACATTAGGAGCACAAAATGTTACTGATGAAGTCCCTGATAATCCTGCATCTACACTATGTTGTGGTATGAAGTACCCTGAAGGTTCGCCTTTAGGATTTAATGGTGCTTTCTACTACTTTAAAGTAGGTATGGATTTCTAAATTAGATCTAAAAAAGGAAGGGCACTTAGGTGCCCTTTTTTTTACTTTGAATAAACAATTGATCCGTCAACAATAGTCATTTCAACTTGTGAGGACATAATTTCATCCTCTGGAATAGTCATAATATCTTTAGATAGGATTGTTAAGTCAGCAAGCTTTCCTATTTCAATAGTACCTTTTATATCTTCTTCAAACACTGAATAAGCAGCCCATTTGGTAAACATATAAAGACCTTCTTCTCTTGTAACAGATTGCTCAAGATTCCAATAGTCTTGATAGTAACCATCTAGATCTTTTCTGCTAACAGCCGCCTTAAATTCGACCCTAAGATCTCCTATCTCTACAGGAGCATCTGATCCTCCGGCTACAAGTACGTCCAAATCAATTAGATTTCTCCAAGTGTATGCGTTATTTAATCTATCTTCTCCCAGGCGTTTATGAGCAAAGTGTAAGTCGCCAATAGCATGGGATGGCTGCATGGAAGCAATCACATTCAAGTCTGCATACCTTTGTTGATCCTTTGGCAAAATATTTTGTGCATGTTCTATTCTCCATCTAGGCTCTTCTATCATTCTATTAGCAGACGAGACAGTATTAAACGCCTCCTCATACCAATCTAGAGTGACGCTATTAGCCAAGTCTCCAATAGCATGTGTTTGAACTTGTATGCCGTTCACTAAAGCCTTTATCAGCTTAGGCATTGTTTTATCCTTTTGAAAAATAAGAAAACCTTTAGTTTCGTAATCATCATATTTCTTAAAAAACGCCGCGCCCCTTGATCCTATTGCGCCATCTGCATAAAGCTTTACACCTCTAGCGGTCAGCATATGATCTTTATCAAAATAGGGACCATTATCAATAAATTTTAGAGCATCATCTCCATCGCTAACATAAAATTGAATCCTTACAGGGAGGCCTTCTTCATCTTTAATTTCTTTTAAAAGTTCATAATCTAATAAAGGTGAACCAGCATCATGCAATTGTGTCCATCCCATTTGAGCAGTTCTAATAAGACCTTCTTTCAAAGCCAGCTTTTCTTCAGTCCTTGATTTCTTGGGTATTATGGATTCCACAAGAAGTGATGCTTTATCAATCAAGACGCCATTGGGCTCTCCATTTTGGTCTTTATCGATCTTGCCTCCAATTGGATCAGGTGTATTTTTATTAATTCCAGCTAAATCAAGGGCAAGACTATTTACAATAATTGCATGGCCATCAGCTCTCTCAAGGGCAATAGGTTTATCTTTAGAGATTGCATCTAATTCTTCTATGGTAGGAAATCGAGCCTCAGGCCATTTCTTTTCTATCCACCCTCTTCCTATAACCCAGGAACCTTCTGATACTGTATTTGAATGAATCTTAACTTGTGTGAGCATCCCTTTTAAACTCTCTGCCCCTTGGAGATTAAGACTGATCTCTCTATATCCGATGCCTTTTAAATGAGCATGCGCGTCTATAAAGCCAGGATAAACAAAAGAATTCTCAAGATTTAAAATTTCTGTCGTTCCGCACTGATAAGGTAAAGAATCTTTATTGGAACCTATAAATATAAACTTTCCATCAAGTATTGCTAAGGCTTCTGCTTTAGCTTGTTGTTCATTGGCAGTATAAATCTCGGTATTAAAAATAAGTAAATCTGCTCCTTTACATTCTTGTTCAGTCTCACATGCTGAAAGAAGTATCACAACAAAACCTAATGATAAATTTTTATAAATATTCATTTTAGTTATCCTTTATTTATCGGACCAAAAAATAGATTTATTGTTCTTCAACTCTTCTAACTCAGAATCTTTGAAACCCATTTCTTTAAGAACCTCTTTAGTGTGTTCACCTACTTTGGGTGCTCTATTGAATTCAACCTTCTCTTCTTCTTCTATCCTGAAAGGACTATTGATAGTCATTAAGTTTTCAAAAGATTCATGCTCTAAAGGCACTAGTGTTTCTGTTTCTAAAAATTGCTTATCATGAGCATGATCTGTTGTTCTTCCTAAAACACCATAGGTTACACCTGAATCTCTTAACAAATTATCAATTACATTTAGATCTCTACTTTTAAATTCCTCTGACAGTTCGCTTCTTATAGTGTCTGCATTTGCAAAAGGATCATCAAATGAAAAAAGCTCCCTCGTTTCCCAGTCGCTTCTGTTCAAGATACTTATAAGCTTAGGCCACTCTATTCTTGAATTAATCATTCCCAGTGCAAACTCTCTATTATCTTTCGTAGAATAAAAGTCATAAAACGGATGCCTGGGTAATGGTTCAGGTCTTGCAGGGAATTCTATGTTCATTAAAGCGGCTTGGATGAAAACACCATTAGCCCATGCTCCATTAGCCATTAATGAAGTTGAAACTTCACTTCCTTCTCCAGTTCTTTCTCTCTTATAAAGAGCAGTCATAATTGCTCCATAAAGTGCCATACCGGTGGGATGATCTCCCATTCCTGGAGTTGACCAAGCTACAGGATGGCCATTGGAAGGTCTAACAAAATCCATCAGACCACTTCTAGCCCACCAAGCCATTGAATCGTAGGCTGTTCTGTCTGCATCAGGCCCAACTTCCCCATAACCAGTAAGAGAAGCATAAATTAAACTTGGATTATGTGGTCTGATATCTTCCACTGTAATGTTAAGTTTTTTTCTTACCGGAAAGGGCATATTTGTTATGAAGACATCTGCTTCTTTTACAAGATTAATCAAGATTTTATGAGCCTCTTGATCTTTGAGATTTAAAGAAATGCTTTTCTTATTTCTAGACGTAAGTTCCCAACAATAGTTCTCAGGACCTTCTGGCATCCTTCCGTTAGAAATTAAGTTCCTTAGACTATCTCCACTTTCAGGTTCTATCTTGATTACTTCTGCGCCATAGTCCGACATAATTGTTGCTGCTGATGGTCCTGCAATAAAACTAGCGGCATCAATTACCTTTAAACCCTTTAAAAGAGGGTCTTTATTTTCTTTTTCCAAAATTTTCTCCAAATTCTTAGAAATTATAATAACTAATTTATTAAATAATTTTTAATTAATCTTATTTGAAGGTATCTTGTAAGCTTCTTATTGGGGAAAAATATATGCAACAAAGATTTAAAGTTATAGCTCTAACAGTGGCAGCGGTTTTTATATGTTATATAGATAGGGTTGTGATTTCTTTAGCTATCATCCCTATGAGCGCCGAAGCAGGATGGTCGGAAACTCAAAAAGGAATAATTCTAGGCAGTTTCTATATTGGTTACATGGTAACTCAGATTTATGGGGGGTTGCTTTCAGATAGGATAGGCGCAAAAATAGTTTTGGGTGTTGGGTTGATTGTTTGGTCTATATTTACCCTTATAACCCCTTGGGCATTCTTTGGCGGTATGATCTCCCTTATCATCGCAAGAATAGGCATGGGCTTAGGAGAAGGTATAACCTTCCCTGCTTGGCATAGTCTCTATGCGCGGTGGATTCCTTTTAGCGAGAGAGCTAGATCAGTAGCAATAACAAATAGCGCAATTCCTATAGGTACTATATTCGGACTAGTCGTAACACCAATCATAATTTTGAATTTAGGATGGCAATGGGCCTTCTATTTATATGGTGGGCTGGGTTTTGTCTGGTATATTTTCTGGCAAAGAATAGTCGAGTCTTCTCCAAAAGAAGATCTAAATATTTCATCTGAAGAATTAAAGTTTATTACAGAAAATGCTCCAGCAAATGAGAAAGCTGAAGCCCTTCCCTTTTCAGAATGGCGATCAAATCGAGCGCTATGGGCAATAACCGTTGCTCATTTCTGCAGCAACTATAGTTTATTTGTTTTCTTATCATGGCTGCCCATATTCATAAAAGATGGCCTTGGTGTACCAATGGCAGCAGTTGGGCTGCTGGCAATGCTACCTCATATTGCTTCTTTCATATTTATTAATATTGGTGGTTATTTTGCGGACTACTTAACCAATAAAGGAATTCGCCTTCTTACGGTTAGAAAACTTTGTAATTCAATAGCATTCGGAGGAAGTGGGATATGTTTGTGTATTGTTCCAGAACTTGAAAGTGTTGCTGGAATTATTGCAATTATGTGTTTAGGAAACGTTTTCGGTGGGTTTAGTGCAGGAGGTTTTATCGTAAATCATGCTGATATTGGTCCTAAGCATACCGGGAGATTGATGGGCATTACCAATATGGTGGCTGCACTACCTGGTCTTGTTGGAGGTGTGCTGACAGGAATAATTCTAGATGCAACAAATTCATGGGATATGGTATTTTATGTAGTAGCTGGTATAACTTTCTTTGGAGGAATATTTTATTTTCTCTTTGCCAGCACTGAAAAACAATTTGATTAGATTAAAAATGAATACAACTATAAAAAAAGAGTTAAAAGATAATGGAGTCTTGATTTTAACTCTCAATAGACCTGAAGTTCTTAATGCAATGAATAAAGACTTAATCATGGGTCTTTACGAGATCTTCCAAGAAATAGAGAAAGAAAAAGATTCTAGAGTGATAGTTATTACAGGAGAAGGTAGAGGATTTTGTTCTGGAGCAGACCTTGCAAATGGTGGTTGGCCAAGTGAAGAAGGTATGACGGGCGGCGAGATAGGTGCAAATAATATGGAAATTGGTTTTAATCCGTTAATTAGATTAATAACTTCTATAGACAAACCAGTTATAACCGCAATAAATGGTATGGCAGCCGGAGGTGGTGTAGGTTTAGCCCTATCAGGAGACTTAATAGTCGCTTCTGAATCTGCAAAATTTAAATTAGTCTTTGGACCCAATCTTGGGATCATCCCTGATGTTGGCGCCTCTTGGTTTGTACCCAACCTAGTAGGAAGGGCAAGAGCTAACGGAATGGGATTGCTTGGAGATGATATTTCAGCTAAGCAAGCTAAAGAATGGGGATTAATTTGGGACTATTATCCTGATGGTCAATTCATGGAAGAAACGCTAAAAATAGCTGATAGACTGGCTGATGGAGCTATTAAGGGCTTAAAAGCAGTATCTAAAGCACACAATAAAGCGCTTTCTGGCACTCTAAGTGAACAACTAGATCATGAAAGAGATACTCAAAGAGTCTTGTTAGATAGTGAAGAATTTAAAGAAGGTGTTGGGGCATTTCTTAGTAAGAGGAAGCCTAATTTTAGAGATTTAGATCAATAAAGCTCCAGACCTGCTACATCTATATCGGCATAGAAATCTTTTCCATAAGCAACGATACCGATACTCTTAATTGTTGTTGGATCAAATTCTTTGGGAACAAACCGACTAAACCTCCCTTCACTTTTGTTAAATGAAGAAAAAGGTATTTCTAGCCATTGCCAATCTTTTGAAGCGATAAAAGGTGATCCGTAATACAACCAAGGCAGTCTAGTCTTTGAAGTTCTTAGAAAAAGATAATATTCCTCACCGTTCCCTCGGGTTCTAATCTTTAAACCCTCATAAGGTAAGTCTTCTATTTCCAACTCAGCTCTAAATTGAATAAAGCCCCCGTTATTTTCAGTACTGACTTGTCCTTCCATATGATAAAAAGAAAGACCATTTTCTTCCTTCTCTAGAAAATTAACTTCGGAAATACCACCCATTACTTGATCAGAGAAAGGAGTCCACTCAACTCTTTTATCATCTAAATTATCAATCACTTCTGGCATTGCTTTTAAAGAAATAAGTAAACTAAATAAAACTATAAATATTTTCATATATAAGTTAATCATATAGTAAATCTTATGAAGGTGTATATTCCAAAAGTTAAAAAAAAGAGTTAGAGTAAGATTAATAATTGGGAAAAATTAATGAAGAATAAAATCTACTTTTTAGCATTTGTACTAGCGATAATTATTTCAGGTTGTAGTAATTCTGAGCAAGAGACTATTGCTGAAAATTCTATTAATTCAGGATCGTCGTCTATAGGTCTAATAGATGATGACAGAATATTATCTGCAGAATCTGAACCCGGTAATTGGTTGGCCTATGGAAGGACTTACGAAGAACAAAGATTCTCTCCTTTAGAACAAATCAATAAAGAAACAATAGGTGATTTAGGACTAGTTTGGTCTAAGGACATGGGAACTAATAGGGCACTCGAAGCTACTCCAATAGTTGTTGATGGAATAATGTTTTTTACAAGCACCTGGAGCAGAGTCTATGCGGTTGATGCTTTGACAGGAGAAACAATCTGGAAATTTGATCCGGAAGTTCCCGGAGAATGGGCAAGAAAAGCCTGTTGTGACATTGTGAATAGAGGTGTTGCGGTATACAACGGTAAAGTTTATTCCGCTAGTCTTGATGGAAGACTTTTTGCTTTAAACGCTGAAAATGGAGAACTAGTTTGGGAAGTAGATACAATAATTGATAGGACAAGAGCTTATACAATAACAGGGGCTCCAAGAGTCGCTAAAGGAAAGGTATATATTGGAAATGGCGGAGCTGAATATGGCGTAAGAGGATACGTTACAGCATACGACTCAGAAAGCGGAAATCAAGTCTGGAGATTTTATACTGTACCTGGTAATCCTGATTTAGGTTTTGAAGATCCAGCGATGGAAATGGCAGCAAAAACCTGGAAAGGCACTAATTGGTGGGAGTTTGGAGGAGGCGGAACAGTATGGAACTCAATAGTTTTTGATCCTGATTTTAATAATCTATATCTCGGGGTTGGAAATGGGTCTCCATGGACAAGGGAAATAAGATCTCCTGGTGGAGGTGATAATTTATTTCTTTCCTCAGTAGTTGCTGTAGATGCAGACACAGGAGTTTATAAATGGCATTACCAAACCACACCTGAAGATAACTGGGATTACACGGCTGTACAAGATATGTCTCTAGCTGACATGGAGATTGATGGAGAAATGAAAAAAGTTCTACTTCAGGCTCCAAAGAATGGCTTCTTTTATGTCATCGATAGAACAAATGGTAAAGTTCTTCGAGCTCATCCTTTTGCAGCAGTTACTTGGGCGACTCATGTAGATCTTGAGACTGGAAGACCGGTTGAAAATCCAGAAGTCGACTATACAGAAAATGGTGCATGGGTCTTACCAGGTCCTCTAGGTGCCCATAATTGGCAGGCCATGTCGATCGACATTGATGCTGGGTTAGCTTACATCCCTACCCAAGAAAATGCTTTTTTCTACGCAATACAGGAAGACTACAAAAAAACGGGTGTCTATAAAAGGGATCCGGGAAGATGGAATATGGGCATAGAAATGAGCTCGTTAGCTCAAAATATTCTAAATAATCTAGAATCACAACCAAAACCCGGAGGCTTTCTAAAAGCCTTTGATCCCCTTACAGGTGAAACAAAATGGTCAGTGCCTATTCCGCATTACTGGAATGGCGGAGTCCTTGGTACAGCTGGTGGATTAGTATTCCAAGGAGATGCTTTAGGAATGTTTTCTGCCTACGATAAAGAAACAGGTGAAAGACTTTGGGAATTTAATACATACACATCAATGCTTGCCCCTCCCATCACTTTTGAAATTGATGGCGAACAATATGTATCAATCCTGACTGGCTCTGGTGGTGGGGATATGTTCGGTGGGGAACCTTTACCACCTTTAGAGGTACAAGCATCTCTAACGTATAATAATTTTGGAAGAATGCTTACTTTCAAGCTTGGGGGTGAAAAAACTCTCCCTATTCCAAATGTAAGAGATAAAACAATTCCTGAACAGAAACTAATGCAAGTTAGTATTGATCAAATGCAAAATGGGGAAAGCAACTACAATGATTATTGTGCAGTTTGTCACGGATTTATTGTTAAATCTGCTGGCGGTATACCTGACTTAAGGAAAATGTCTGCTGGTACACATGATGCATTTAATCAAATTGTTTTAGAAGGCCTGCTTGCAAGTAATGGTATGGCATCATTTTCAGATGTTCTTTCTGAACAAGAAGTAGAAAATATACATCATTATGTCAAAGCAAGAGCTCATGAAGATAGAGAAGTGGCTCTTGGTAACTTGGAAGCTCCTCAATTTACTTGGTTTGGACAAGAAGAGGAGTAGCTTACTGGTCTAAAATCATTGTTTTAGCAGGCAAATCTAATGGGGGCACTTCAATAAATTCAAATGAAGGGCTCCCTACTTCCGGATCCCCTTCCTGAATGTCGTAAACATCTGAATCCTTTCCTTCATTGTCTTTATTTAAGACACCATAAGATTTTTTTCCATTAAGTTGCTGGCCCTCTTTAATTTTATGGAGAGCATCTTGTGCCTTCTTGTAGTTGTCATCGTTCCAGACCAACCTATAGGCTCTAGGATCACCAAATGATTTATTAAACTCATCAACTTCACTAACCCAAAGAAAAAGACTTCCTTCATTGCTCTGTGCTTTGTTAGGTTCTTGTATTACAACCCAATTAATATTAAATAGTTCAGGTAATTCTTCTGAAGTTGGCCACCCTAATATTCCCTCATACCCCTTCCAACTAAATATATAAAAGAAAGTTAAAACAACAATACCGGTTAATTTAATCTTTTTAGAAAAACCAGTATAAAAACAAAATATCAACAATAAGGCTGAAATGATTACGTAAGCCAAAGTCAATAAGATCCTTTCTTCTAGCATTATTATTTAGATCCGAGTGCTTTTGTAAGAAGTCTTTTAGGGATTTGATTGGTATCAGAAACCTCTTTATCTCCATTTACAAAGAATCTTAGAGCGGTAATCTCATCCCCTACTCCATTAAGAAAATGTTGGCCATAATAAATAAGCTCTACTGAAGGATTTAATTTTTCTACCTTCACAGTCACGGGCAATGGTTCTTTAAAGTTAGACTTATAGTGAAGGAGATTAATTACATATTCTCCGGTCTGTAACCCTCTTACAGTTATTGTCTCTTGATTAATTGGACTAGAAACAACATCACCTTTCAGATTAATATTATCTGCTAGGTTTCCTCTATCATCTCGATCTAAATGCATTAAGCCTGAGTCTCTATTATGGTACCAAACTAATTTTCCCTGAGGGTCCTCTACCACAGCATCTACATCATCTGGATGCTCATCAGGCCATTGGACAGAGATTAATACCTCGGCTTTTGTATTAATATTGCCAGATTCTTCTGAGCTATTTATCAACATAAAAGCTATTGCAAACATGAAAGCAAAACCGAGCAGTGCATTAAAGAGGAGATCTGTAAAAACATCCTGTTCTTCAGATTTCAAAAGGATTTTATTCTTCATGGGTACTTTGAATTAAGGTGATTTAATGTCTGACTCAAGCTTGAATCTAATAAAAAATATTGAAATTTAAGGAGCATACTCGTTATAAGCCCGGTAAGTGTTGTGTACAAAGCAACTGCCATTCCACCACTCATGGTCGAAAGTAACTTTTGAAGTATCTGAGGATCAAAATCTCTAATTTCTCCAATTGGGAGCAGCATTAGGATAAAGCCGATCACGGTTCCAGTTAAACCAAGCTTTAGGAGAATATCTACAATCAAGTAGCCTATAGAGTGTCTATTAGAAAGTTCATCTTCAAGCAAAGATAGTTTATTTAAAGAACCATATTCGCTTTTAAGCTCTATTTCTTTTATAAATCTACCAATTAGGGTGTTCTCATTAGGGCTATCTATACTTGAAATCTCTTTATCTAAAGATAGGGCATTAAAAAACCAGTGCATACTAGAGATAAAATAGATGAATAAAATCACTAAAGATATTTTGCTTTTGTCTGATTCGATAATTAATCCGAATAAACCTAAGTAATACAGTAAATAGGCTGAGAAAACTATCAGGGAAAGAAGCAAAGATGCTTTCAAAAGTAAGTAATTCGGTTTTTTATAAATTAACATAAATCTTAATCGTGACTTGCTCCATCAACCTGGTTAATTTTTATCGTAGATGGCAACAATATATCATCAACACACATAATATTTATACTTATCTGTGAGGGATCTCTTCTCCGTAGATGATGAGTATATACGCCACAAAAGGTGCAAAAATAATGCTTTGCTATGTTCTTGTTCCATTGGTAATTATTAAGAGTGGATTCTCCTGACAAAAGATAAAAATCTTCTTTCTTGATAGGCTTCATGATGATCGATTTCTTGAGGCACAACGAGCAATTACACGTATAAAGTTCATCTAAAATTTGATCAGTAAAAAACTTAAACTTTATTAGCTTACAGTGACAAGAACCCAAGAATTGATTCATCTATATATGACCTGACTGGCCTCCATCAACCTCAATAGACGTGCCACTCACGTAGGAAGCCGCTTCTGAACACAAAAATGTAATGAGTGAGGCTACCTCTTCAGAAGTGCCATATCTACCTACGGGAACAGATGCACCATTTCCCTTAATGACATCTTCCATATTTCCTCCAGTGGCTTCAGCAATCTCGGTTGCTGCCCTTTCCCACATAGCAGTATGTATTAAACCCGGCAGAACGGAATTAATCAAAACACCATCAGAACTATACTTCTTTGCCAAAGACTTAGATATTGAAATCATTGCAGCTTTAGTTGCTCCATAATCTATTAATGCTGCATTAGGGTATTTTCCTGCTGAGCTTGAAATCATAACCACCCTTCCCCATTTTTTTTCTCGCATACCTGGAAGAAAAGATCTTGTACATCTAACCGCAGATAGAAGATTGAGTTCATGTAAATCTTGCCAATCTTCATCTGTCATATACAAAAAATTTCTAGAGGGAGATGCACCTACATTATTTACCAAAATATCTATATCTCCATCTGTAAGAACATTATCAATAAATGCCTGAGTAGACTCTCTTTCTCCCATATCGGCAACAAAGCCTTTTATAGAACCGCTTTCTATTACTGAAGATGCAAGTTTATCTACAGATTCAGCTGTTCTTGCACAAAAAGAGACATCGGCTCCATGTTCAGCCAACATTTTAACAGTTGCCTCTCCAATACCTAGGCTAGCCCCAGTCACGACTGCTCTTTTGCCAGTTAAGTCTAAATTTATCATTTTATTTCTCTCCAAGAATTAAGTTCATTTTAGTATTACCCCTTAGGTATCTATTATCATCATTTTGAGGGCATAAAACAAAACCACTAGAATGGTACAAATTTAGGGCTGGCTTTAAAGCATCATTTGTTATTAAAAATATTTCTCTAGCATTCTCGTCAAGAGCAAACTTTATACTCCTTTGAAGTAATGACCTTCCAATGCCCATTCCTTGATAATCCTTATTGACTGCCATTTTTGCTAACTCATAAACACCCATTGTAGTTAGGACCATAGCTGCTGTTCCCACGACCCTATTCTCAAGAATAGCAAAGAAAACTTCTCCACCCTTCTTGATAACGTAGTCTTCTGGATTTTGTAGGATATTTAAATCCTCTTGTTCCATCTCAAAGTATTCTTCTATCCATTCTCGATTGAGAATCTCAAAATCAAATTTATATTTACTATCGTAAGGCTCTATCTTTAACCTATCCATAAAGAGAATCTAATAATTCTATAAAGTAAGATGACCCTGAAGCAACATTTCTTTTCCAATCCTGTGAAGCATCTCCATCTGCATTGTCACTTACGTATTTAAAACATGAGAAGTCTATATCCTCTATCAGACATAACTTTGCTATAGCATAAGATTCCATATCAAATAAATCCACATCAATATCCTGAGAAGAATTTACAAAACTATCTCCTGTTGCACAACTTAAGCCCGGCCTTTCCAAATTAATATCATTAATTTCATCTAAAGGAGTCTCACCTAATTCAAAACCGAGAGGCCTGACATCCATATCTCTTTGTTTAAATAAAGTTACTTCATGAAGACCGATTAATTCTGATCTAGATGATCCTGCAGTTCCAAAATTAATTATTTTAGAAGGCCTTTTTTCTCTTATTGCTCGGCCTACAGCTATCAAAGCATTTACTTTACCTATTCCGGTATAAACAACTCTCCATCCAACTAAATCATTTTTATCAAGCTCCTCTTCAAGAGCAACAACAATTAGAGTTTCGTCTTTTCTAATCTTAGTCGTCATAGCTGAGCAAACTAATAATTGGCATTTTTAGGAGCTCAGCCCCTCTCAATGATTTCAATTCAATAATAACAGCTCCACCCACAACTTCTGCTTTTTGAGATTCTAATAAGTCCTTAGAACACTGCATTGAACCACCTGTAGCTAATAAATCATCCATTATTACAACCTTCTTTTTATCAAGTTGTTTGATCTGCATACTTAAATTATTAGATCCGTACTCCAAGTCATAACTTTTTTCTACAATTTTACCTGGTAGTTTTCCAGACTTTCTCACCATAAGTGAGCCTATTTCTAATTTTTCAGCCACTAAGGTACTAAATAAAAAGCCTCTCGCATCAATTCCAGCAATATAATCAGGCTTTAAAGGTTTTATAGACTCGCATAACCTTTCTTTGACTATTCTTAAAGCGACAGGATCTGCTAATAAAGGACTAATGTCTCTAAACAAAACACCCCTAGAAGGAAAATTAGGAAAGGTTTGTATCCATTTCTCAAGATTATCCATATCAGAATTTATATGGCTCTTCTAAGAAAAGGGAGCAATAGTGTATTGATAATTAAATAGATAGATAAAACATAAAAAAGTAACATTTGTGGACTTATTGAATATAAATACGCTGCACTAACAAAAATTAATACCAATCTTAAATACTCAAGACCAATTATTTTCTTTGCATCAAGCCAATTAGCCGTGCAGTACATAGAAAAGGATACAACTAATAATAAAATTAAGCCCTGATAGTATTCAATTGTGCTCGGAAATAAAACCACAGCCGCATAACTCATACAGAAAAACTGGACTAAAGCATAAACCTTAATAAATGTACTCGTTTCAGGGTTATGTTTTTTAAATTCAATTTTATTAAATTTCTTAGATGATGAAGCTTGAAGATCTCCATCAGGGGACCATCCTGTTTTGGCTGTTAAGACCATAATAATATTTGAAAAAGTTAAAGAGTAAGAAATATCTTTAATAATTTTTGAATAAATATGCAAGTTTGCTTTGATAGGGTCAAAAGTTCGAATTGAGCCCCTAATTCCATAAATACATTCCTCATCTTCATTTTCTTCTTGAAATGTTTTAAAAATCCTGTCCCAAATGATAAATACTCCGCCATAATTTCTATCTATATATAGATCATTTTGTGCATGATGCACTCGATGATTCGAAGGTGTAACAAAAAAATATTCATACCAACCTAGTTTAGGAATATGTCTTGTATGGACCCAGAATTGATATATCAGATTTATGGAAGCTACTGAAACCATTACATAAGAAGGTACACCAATCAAGAAAAGGGGAATATAGAAAACCCAGGATATTAAGAAGCCTGTCCCGGTTTGCCTTAATGCAGTTGATAGGTTGTATTCTTCGCTTTGATGATGAGCAACGTGAGAGGCCCAGAATATTTGTCTTTCATGGCTTATTCTATGCATCCAGTAATAAAAGAAGTCGTAGGCTATAAATGCAAATATCCAGGTAATTAGAAGATCACTATTCATTCTCCATAGGGCAAAATAAGTCTCTATTTGGTAATAGATGTATCCACTAAAGCCAATTTTAAGTATGCCACTGGCGCCTCTTAAAGAACCCATAAAAAGACTACTTATCGTGTCATTAAGTCTATAAGTATTTTGGTTTATTAACTTTCCATAGATAGCTTCAACCATTAAGGCTATTAGAAAGAAAGGTACGGCTAACTCTACATAATCCATGTGTTACATTTTATACCAGTCTAAATAAGACCCCATAATTTCATTAAATTCTTTTTTACTAGAAAGGGTTTTCATATGAGAAAAGCTTAGAGGGTATTTTGTTTGAAACTCGGAGCTTATAGGTTTTTGATTGATCTCATCTAACTGTTTTTCATATCGAGCTTCTCTTAAAAATTGAGCAATCTCACAAACGTATGAAATATCAGCTAACGTTAAATTTTCTCCAACTATGTAACTTGATCCTGAAAGAGCTTTTTCTATACCATCAAGATAAAATTCATAAGCTGATTTAGTGCGATCATAGGTATAGTTAGTAAGAGAGTCCATCTCTAATAAGTAAACTTGAAATTCTCTTGAAAAAACTAAATTAACATCAAGAAAGCTGTCAATTCGAGACTGTATTTCATAGTCTTCTCCTCCATACAAAGTACTATCCTGACATTGTCTAGCTACAGCTCGCAGAATACTATTCGATTCAAATACTCCTATCTTTTCATCCCCAATAAACCCCGCTGGAACTGTACCGAAAGGATGTTCACGCATAAAGTTATCAGTTTTATAGATAAAACCACTAAATCCTCGCTTGCTTTCTCTTTTAAGAGAACTTAGTTCCAATTTATCCTGTTCTGAGAGAAATTTAGCATCGAAATCCCAAAGCCAATCTATTAATTGATTTGGTTTATCACCGACAACTTCAACTTCAACACCACCAATTTTGGCAGCAATGAGAGATTTCCAGACCCTAGGATTTGGAAGGTACGAAAATATCCTTATTTTTGCCAAAGTTTATTGAGTCTCGATAGCCTTCTTGAAAGCAGGTCTACTTTCTATCCTTTCTACATAAGATTTAATATTGGTCATTTCATCTGAAACACATCCCAATCTATTGCCCATAAAACAAGAATGACCAAGCATAATATCCGCACCTGAGAATTCACCAATTAAATAATCTTTTCCTTCTAAATCTTCATTTACAGGTTTTAAAGCATTAGCCAGCAGTCTTTGTGCTTGGCCTAGAACGGTCTCATCCCTTCTTTCGGGAGGAAGAATAACTGTATGAACAACTATAGTGTTCATAGGAGGCATAACCATGCCTTCACAGTAATGAAACCATTGCAGATATTTAGCAAAATGGTCGGAATCTGCAGAAGGTTTGAGACCACCATTCTTATGCCTTTCTAAAATATAATCTGTAATAGCACCTGATTCCCATATTTGTGTATCACCATCTTCTAAAACTGGAACTCTTCCTAGAGGGTGACGAGCTCTATGTTCATCAGACTTCAAATCTGTGGGGCTAAATGCCATTTTGTTAAGCTCATACGGCAGTTGAAGCTCTTCTAGTAACCACAAAATCCTTCCTGCTCTTGAATTAGGTGCAAAATGAAGTTTTAACATAAATATCTCCTATTGTTCAAAACCATTATAAGCATAAAACTGGTCGGTAAAAGTCTTATGAACTTCCAATCTTAGAAATAATTTCTAAGGCCTTATCAGCTTTTCCGCTTTGTACAAAAATATGATCGTGGTAATAACCTGAAAATACATTTGTTGAGATATTATTTTGTGTTAACTCTCTGGATATTATTGATATCAGTCCATAGCTTTCAAGACTAGAATGCACACCTAGAGATATGCAACTAAATACAGAATCATATGTAATGGCATTTTTATCTGCTGTTGCTTGTGTGATTACTAAAGAAAGTCCCTCGTTTTCCATAAAAGAAGCAATAGGATTAAGCGTATTGCTTATTGAGCTAAGAGACTGATCTGTGGTCATAAAAATAAAAGATTCATCAACTAGATATGGATCTATACTTTCTAAGATTTTTTTTAGATCAGTTTGGCCAGGCATGGTCAATGACAAGCAATATTGTATTTCTTAAGCCTGTAATAGTTGTATGGTAATGGGGTGATAAAACCTGCTATCAACATAATTGGTATAACCCACCAAACTAATATTCCCCCAGCAAAGACAACATCTACAGTATTCATGGCGGCTTCCATAGATATCATGGATATTAAAGACATTCCGGTAGCAGTATTAAATGCTTCTTTGATATTCATTTGTTTAGAAAGAATTATGGTTTCTAAAATGATAGATGTAATCAGTCCATTGATAATAGCTAAAGTCATAATACCCAGCATAGGAAAAGGGATTTCATTGATCTGGAAAAAAAGAATGGTTCCAAAGTCTCCTATAGAACATCCCAATAAACACCAAAGTGTATTTATCGAAGATCTCTTCCAGGTGTGACGGCAAGTCCAAGATATTCGATCATCAGGATTGTTTTGTAAGGGCAATTCACTCATTAATATCTTTTTTGGTTGTTGCAAAAGCCTCTAAAGCAATTTCTCTTGAGATTTTTAAATCAACAATAGGCTGAGGATAGTCCTTACCTAACTCTATCCCAGCAGACTCAAGTACTTCTTTTGGAGCCTCCCACGGACTAAAAAGATATTTATTTGGTAAATCTTTAAGCTCAGGGACGTACTTCTTTGTATATTCGCCATCTGGATCAAATTTCAATCCCTGAGTAATAGGATTAAATATTCTAAAATATGGAGCCGCATCAGCTCCTGACCCAGCTACCCATTGCCAACTAGCACTATTACTTGCCAAATCAGCATCTACCAGGCAATCCCAGAACCATCTTTCGCCTTCCTGCCAATGAATAAGTAAGTTTTTTACCAAGAAAGAACCGACTACCATCCTCAGTCTATTATGCATATATCCCGTTTTCCAAAGCTCTCTCATGCCAGCATCAACAATTGGATATCCAGTATTTCCTGACTGCCAGAGTTTAAGGAGTGTCTCATCCTGTCTCCATGGAAAAATATCAAATTTCTTTTGAAAATTAACTTTAGGTAAATCTGGAAAATGATAAAGAAGATAAGACGAGAATTCACGCCAGCCCAATTCGCTATGAAAGTGAGCTAGACTTTTTTCAATACCCTCTTCTGTCTCCTTTGTTTTCGCTCTGTACCAGACTTCATTAGGAGAAATTTCTCCAAAATGTAAATGGGGGGAGAGTCTCGATACAAATTTTTTAGATGGGAAATTTCGGCCTTCTTTATAGTTCAGTAAGCCCGACTCTAAAAACTCTTCTAGACATTGATCAGCCCCTTCTTCGCCAGGGCTCCACTCAGGTTCAAAATCTCTATACCAGTCTATTTCAGGTATTAAGTCTAGATTTTCTATACTTTCTGAATTCAATTTATTCGTATACAGATTATTGAGCTTCAAAGAACTAGTTGGAAATCTAGGTTCGTCCGCATTCAAGCATCCCTTCTTGTAAAAGGGAGTGAATACCCTATAAGGAGTTCCATCATCTTTTGAGATTTTCCAAGGCTCCCAAAGTAAAGCACCTGAGAAACTCTCGACATTAATATTTTGACTCTCAAGATCTTTCTTTATAGCTTTATCTCTATCTATCCTCCAAGGCTCGTAACATCTATTCCAGGAAATATAGGAGATATCTTGCTCTTTGATAATATTATTAAAAATATCAGAAGGGTTTCCTTTATAAATTAATAAATTTCCTCCCAAGCTTTCATTCAGTTTCTCTAGAGACTTATGCAACCACCATCTACTAGCCGCTCCCATAGCAAATTCGCCAGAGTTAACATCATCTAAGATATAAACAGGGATGATTGATTCATATTGACTAGCAGCCTCTAATGAAGGATTATCTTTAATTCTAAGATCTTGTCTGAACCAGTGAATAGCAATTCCTTTTGACATATTAAGCAGTAAATCCTCCATCAATCATATGAACGGAACCAGTTATAAATTTACTCTCGTCACCGGATAGAAATAATAATAAATTTGCTATTTCTATTGGCTCTGCGTATCTCTTTAATGGAATTGTTTGTTCAATCTGAGTTTTGGGATTATCTTCTTCATTTAATTCATTCATGCCATCTTCCAAAACTCTCATCATGTTGGTTTCTACAGGAGAGGGATTTACAGAATTTACTCGAATATTCATATCTGCACATTCTTTTGCTGCAGACTTGATCAAGCCTACTACGGCATGTTTGCTCATAACATAGGGGGATAAAAGTGAAGCACCTGTAACACCAGCAACGCTTGAAGTTACAACGAAGCTTCCTCCTCCTCTTTCACTCATATGCGGAATGGCTGCTTTAAGCCCTAAAAATGGACCTTTGGCATTAACTGCCATTACCTTATCAAAAGTTTCTTCATCATATTCAGTTATTGGTTGTACATCTCCAGCCACTCCTGCATTTGCAATGAATACATCTAAACCTCCATGTCGCTCAATAGCCAATTCCACAGCCCTTTTATTATCTGAAAGGCTGCTTACGTCTCCTTGAAAGTAACTTAATTTATTAGAATTAATTTTATTTGATACTTCTATCAAGGCGTCTTCATTAAGGTCCACCATGACAACATTTGCACCTTCGTTGATAAACAACTCAACAGCGGCCCTGCCAATACCACCAGTGGCTCCGGTAATAATTGCAACTTTATCTTCTAGTCTTTTCATATGTCTCTCAATGGATGTCTTTCTCTTATTACACAAGCAGATAAAGACCTCTGATTATAAATAGGGCTCCTACAGACAGGATTATGATTTGTGTCCATCGAAAAAAAATCTCATCATCTATTATATCTAAAACTCTCTTTCCCAGAGTAGTTCCTATTACAGAAAGTGCAACTGCTGTTGTTAACAATAAAGGATCAGGCCAGTTTTCGAAACTGAAAGAGATAATCAGACCTCCAAAGAAGACTATTTTAGAAATATGGCCAATCGTTTGTGCAACTGCTTTAGTTGCTACTACTTGATGGCGAGTCATTTCTACTCTTTGAAAGAAAACATCAAGCAATGGACCACCTACTCCAGCAATAAGATTGGTAAAAACAACTACAAAACCAGCTAGGACTGCTATGGGAGGTTTGGTAATATCTAAAGAGATTTCTTTTGGTACTAACCAGGCAATGAAAGGTAAAACGCCAAGTGCAAAAATGACAGTTATCTGATTTGGTTGAAATGCTATAAAGAATAAAATAATTAAAGAAAGAATACTTCCAAGTAAAAGGCTAGAGATAATCTTCCAATTTATATCATTTCTATTTAACCAAGCCCTATATCCATTTGAAGTTGTCTGTATGAGACCATGGAGAACCATGGCCGGTGCAACTGGCAGTAAGCTCACCAATATCCCCATAAGAATTAATCCACCCAGCATTCCAAAAATAGAAGAAAGGAAAGCTGTTGCAAAGGTTGCTAGAACAATAATAAGAAAGAAAAGCTCTAACTCTACTTCGAGCATAACTTAAGAAATCTGCTATAGGCTATCAAATGCTTGGCTTGCAGCATTTTCTATAAAGTCTATATCTTCGAGACTATGTGCTAAAGATATAAAATGATTATGATAACCAAGCATGTAGACTCCTCGCTTAACGCACTCATCTATCCATTTAAAGTGAGTTTCAAAACTTACACCTTCGAGTCGATAATAAGGCATAGAAGGGATGCCTGACGCTATTAAATTGAAACCTTTTTTTTGTGCAACTTTTACCAAGCGATTATTAAGATCTTCTCCATATTGTTTTAGCTTAGAAGGTGCATCCACCTTTTCTAGTTCATTGAGTGTAGCAATAGCAGCGGCCATTGGCGGAGCGCTAAAAAATTGAGTACCAGTGAAATAAACTCTCTCTGCAGCTTCTTTTAACTCATTGGTTCCAACCAGAGCAGCCAAAGGATGACCATTTGCAATAGCCTTACCGAAACAAATCATATCTGGAGAGAAGCCAAAAGTGACATTTGAACCTTTCAAATTTATCCTAAATCCAGCTCGCACATCATCGACAATGGTTAATACATCATATTTTTTACATAAACTTGTAACTTTTTTCCAGTAACCATCCTCCGGTAAGGAATTATCTCGGGAAACAGGATGATCGTAAGGTGAAGATATAAAACAAGCTATTTTATCGCCTTGCTCCTGAAGTAAATTTTCCAATTGATCTATATCATTCCATTTTACTTTGAGGATATGTTGATTGTCAGATGGAATGATTCCTGGTCGACTCTCATCTTGCATCCAAGGAGCTACTCCGTGATAGCCATCATCTATTTTTATTATTTTTTCCTTTTTGGTGAATTCTCTGGCTATCATTACTGCTAAGCTAGTGGCGTCCCCTCCATTTTTTCCAAAAAGAGTCCAATCAGCAATATCAATCATATCTACCAATTTTGAAGCGAGATCAACCATGACTGGAGAAGCAATGCTAACAGTATTCCCTTTGTCAGAAGATAACTGAAATGCCTCTTCAACTTCAGGATTATTGTATCCAAGTATCGAAGGGCCATAACCACACATTAGATCTACATAACGATTGTCATCTAGATCCCAAAAGTAAGCTCCTTCAGATTTTGAAAAAAATTTTGGGCCTGAATCTCTGACGGCGTATTTATAATGCCCAAAGATTCCTCCAGGTATTACCTTCCTGGCCTTAGAAAGGTATTCATCTGAATTCTTAACTTCGTAGGTGGTATTTTTCATTCAGGTTTAATTGAAGAAACAAACAGCCCTTACTTCTATACTCTCTCTAGGTGATGCCCCTTCAGGAGTTTCCGGGTAATCAAACGCACTATGTAAGGTTGGGATAAAAGGCTGTTCATCGGAATCATATGTTTTGAACATAAGCACTTCATCTTTGTTCATTTTGGGGTAAAAGTACCATTTATGAGAATCACTATGAGATGACTGGCAAATTTCTACTGTTAAGGCTTCGGGCTGATCGGGTAAATAATTAAATAAGTCTGTAGGTATTAATTCTTTTTCTGAAACTGATCTTTTATCACATACTGCAAAAGGAGTATCAACTCCATCTTTATCAAATCTCCTCCAAAGATTATAAACAACGATCCTTTTTGGATTAATTCCTGTCTCTTTTAAGAATGGATCCAGTGTAGCGCCAAAACTTGTTGTAAAGTCATTGTGGACTAATCTATGCCCACCTTTTCTCTCACCGGATTCAGCTTGAGCTTCATTTCTAGTGATATGAGAAAAAATTTGTACGGTATCGGCACCAACCTTTTCCTTTACATGACTAGCCATTTCTTCGTAATAGGTGCCAACCACATCTTCTTCATTATAAAAATCTTTTACAGTAGAAGTGTGATTAATTAGTTCAAATCCACCCATTGTGATATCAAAATCTGATTCTCTAGCATCATGAACAATCTTTTTAAATGATTTGTGATTAGGTAAATTGGGGTCTTCTTCAGCCAATCCAAATGCCGGTTTGGCTTCATTTTCTTTTAGAGGTTTTCTGTAATTAAAGTCTGCTTCAATATTCATGCTTGCTATGTGAGTTGTGTAAGTTAATTAAAGTAATATATTACAACATTTTTTGTTGGAAGATTATTAATATAAGAGTCACAGCAATAGCACTAAATTCAATTGCTAAACACTGTCTCTGTATTCCTTATATTGCATTGCAGCATTTTTTTCACTCTTCTGATATTGCAAAAAGGCTTTAAAAACTCCTAAATCTAGATCTGGATCTAAACCTTCACCCATTCTAATTAGATTGAGACACCAAAAAGCTTGTTGCCCCCATCCATTAATACCTTTTATGACTGAAAAAGGTGAATTTAGCCCTAACCAACCGGGGCCAACTTGCATTGTTTTCTCTAAAGTTGGAGTTTCTAATATATTTTTATCAAGTAGCTTATTTGCAATATCAGAATCAATGCAAAAGGGTCTAGCTATTCCAATGACATCGCAAGCATTCTCATTTAGGGCATCATTCATGCCTTTAGAAGTCCTGAATCCTCCTGTAACCATTAATGGGCCATTAAAAACATTTCTAATGTCTCTAGCATAATCTAAAAAATAAGCCTCTCTAGCAATTGTGCTCTCACGTCTTTTTTCAGCCCTTTCAGGGTTAAGACCCATATCAATACCCACCAAATGAGGTTGTTCATATGTACCACCAGAAATTTCGAGAAGATCTAATCCTTCTTCATTTAACCAAGTAGCAACTTGAATGGCATCTTCATGTGAGAATCCACCTTTTTGAAAATCTGCAGAATTTAATTTTAGCGATATTGGAAAATTTACTCCTACGGCTTCTCTTACAGCTCTAACTATTTCCAGTAAGAATTTTGCTCTCTTTTCTAAAGTTCCACCCCATTCATCCTCTCGTAAATTTATATCAGGTGAAAGAAATTCTGATATTAAATATCCATGAGCTCCATGAATTTGAACACCAGTAAATCCAGTATCTTTAGCTATCCTGGCGCAGTGAGCAAATTTCTGAATAAGATCTAAAATCTCCTCATGATCTAAAGCACGAGGTTTGCCAAATTGAGCTCCTGGCATTTGAAGCTGAACTTCGGATGGTGCCACAGGAGTTTCTGCAACCGCAGCAGGAGTTTGTCTTCCAGCGTGAGATATTTGCATCCATAAATGCGTGTTATTCTTAGTACCTGCTTCAGCATAAGCAATTAATCTTGATAATTGTTCATTCGTTTGCGGTCCCTCAATTACAACATTACCAGGCCTTTCGAGATAGCGATGATCAACTTGCACATTGCCAGTTAGCAAGATTCCTGAACCGCCTGAAGACCATCGATCATATAAATTAACATGTTTAGTAGTAGCTCTATTTTGCTCATCAGCCAATCCTTCGGTCATAGCGCCCTTGCAAATACGATTTTTTATTTGCGCTCCACAAGGAAGATTAAGTTTGTCTGTTATCTCTGTCATGTTGTTAGTATTTTTCTCCATCCTCTCTAGAAGAAAAGAATTTAGCTATCTCTTCTTCGGAATTTTGTCTTATCTCTTTTCTTGAAAGTATATTTTCAAAGTGTGATTTCAAGGAGTCATCCCATGCAGGATGAGACAAAATATAAAAGATATTTTCTTTTATGGCATCAAAAACAATCTCAGCAATTTCCTCAGGTTTCTTACCTTGGCGAAGCATTGCTGACATAATTTCTGCTCCCATTTCTGGTTTAACCTCTTGAGCTTCTCCTAAATGGCTTGGTCGATTTCTTTCAGATTTATCAATATTGGTATCGACAAAACCGGGGCATAATACTGAAGCATTAATTTTTGCTCCTCTAGCAATTAAATCTCTACTTAAGCTTTCTGTAAGGGCCATCACCGCATGTTTACTCACCCCATAAGTACCAGCACCTGGAAGTAATCCTGCCATAGAGACTGTGGTCACTACATGCCCTTCTTCGCCATGTTCCAACATATGAGGAAGAAAAGTTTGTATGCCCTTAAGAACCCCATGATAATTCACTCCCATAACCCAATCCCAATCATGATTCTCAATTTCCCAAATTGCCTTACTTCCTGAATTAGCACCGATTCCAGCGTTGTTGCATAAGACATGAATATTTCCATACTCTTCAGTCGCCTTTGCAAATAATTCTTTAATTGAATCTTCTACCAATACATCTGTCTTGATTCCTACAACTCTATGTTGATATTGCCTAAGACTCTCTACTGTTTTTTCTAATGCCTCTTCTTCAATATCAGCCAGAACTACTTGCATCTTTTCTTGAGCAAACTTTTCAGCTAAAGCCTTTCCAATTCCACTTGCTGCACCTGTTATGACAGCTGTTTTTCCTTCAAAGTTTTTCATATATTTATTTTGTTTTATTTCATGTTGGCTAACTTTTCTTGAATAGCTATATAAGCTTTTTTGTTAGCATTTTTGATAGTTTCCATCGGTGGAGCTTCTTTACTAATATCTCCTAATTCATATAAAGCGACATGAATATCGTCATGAAAATCAACTTTCCTCATTTCGATAAGCCATTTTTTTATATTAGGATAAGATTCAAAATCATAAACGTTGGTAAACATACTTTGAAGTTGCCCCATTTCAACATAAGCAGATATATCAGCAATAGTTAGATTGTCTCCAGCTAAATAACGTGAATTGTTTAACCACCCACTGTCAATTGCTTGAAAAGATTTTTCTAAAGTAGCTTTAGATGCTTGTAGAAAATCTTCTGAGAAATTGAGGTCTTTTCTTACCTTTGGTGCAACCAATGAAATAGATGATTCTCTTACGTTTCGATGATGAAGATGAAGATAGGAATCTACTTTGGCTCTTGCTTCTGGATTACTTGGATATAAATCATTCCAATCGTATTTATTGCATAGGTAGCACATAATTGCGTGAGATTCTGAAACAACAAATCCTGTTTCCGTATCCTCAAAACTTGGAATAGTTCCTGTAGGAAACTTTTTAAGATATTCAGGATGTCGACTCCCTCCTTCAGAAGAAGAACCTGGATTTATTAATTTAAGCTCAAAAGGAGTCTGTTTAATTAACAACAGCCATAAAACAGCTCTCACGGGCTGAGAAAAAGGCACTCCATAAATTATTTTATTTTGCATTTAACTACCTCTTAATGAAATTAGAGATGAGATGCTGTTATGTCTATATCTGCAGCCATCCATGCTTGATTCCATTTTTTATAAACTTCTTTGGACTCTTCTATCTTGCCTTGCGATTCAAGTGATTGGTATAAGCCATAAAGAGACCAACCATTATTCTGATTCCACTTTAGATCTCTTCTATAAACCTTTTCAGCTTCTTTAAATTTACCGGATTTTAATAAAGCCGCCCCGAGGTAGTGCCTCATAGGCTGCGCCCAATCTGGCGGTTCAGTGTAATTATTTTTATCTTCTATCATGACTCCTTTTGTAAAAGAATTGATAGCATTTGTATAATCTCCTTTTGCTGTGAAGAATTCGCCCTCAAGTCCAAATGCAGCTACACTCAAAACCGAAGATGCAGGTGTAGCTCCAACCCTATACTTATCTGCATTAGGAGAATTAGCTAAGGCTTTTAATTTATTTAGTTCGTCTGTTGCTAAAGCAAAGTTTCCTTTTGCTAAATGTGCGCTTCCCAAGACATAAGACCAAATACCATCTAAGTAAGGAGTACCCTGATGAGCAGGAACTAACGAAATAATTTTATCCCACTTTCCAAAGATTTTTAATACTAGCCATGGAGCAGATACTCTTTTTTGACCACCCATGACCATCACGGCCTCACCTTTTATTCTGTCAGCCATAGTCCAAGCTGCTTTATTTGCAATTTCAAAATTACCTTGAACTGTAGCAGCGTACCTTATGAAATCTAGTGCATGACCGGCATGTATCTTATGCGATAAAGGATAAGTTCCAATATTAGGGAGGGGCATATCACCCCATAATCTGGCTAATTCAAGATCGACCTTTTGAGATCTTATATTATTATCAATAGCTTTCTGGTATTGACCTAACCTTACATATATATGTGCTGGCATGTGGACAACATGCCCAACAATTGGGATGGTTTGCTCTAAAGCATTCGCTGAAACTAAGGCTCTTTCAGGCTCCATAGAAGCTTCTATCAAATGAATATGTAGATGATAAACTCCTGGATGAGATTGACCATTATTTATTATGTGCTCTAAAGCCTCAGCTACTTCTATTGTTTCTCCTTTAGGACTTCCATTACTGTCCCAATAATCCCATCTTCGTATTGACATGTAACTTCCAGCATAAAGAGCTGCTATGTCTGGATCATCAGGGAATTCATTATTAAGTTTTCTCATTTCAGCTAAATAAGCTTGGTCTCTTTTTTCTGGATCAGGAATGGATTCTTTGTCATAAAAGACATACATGGCCTTGATAATTCTTCTTTCTAAAGGATCAGCATTTTTCAATCTTTCTAAAGCTTCTTTGATTGCCTTTAATCCCTCCCCTTTGGGGTCATCTGGCATTCTTGCATACCTAGAATTAGGATTAGGACCCATAGCATGAGCCATGCCCCAATATGGCATAGGATGATCAGGATCTAGTCTGGAAGCTTCTTGGTAGGAAGCAATAGATTCTGGAAAGTAAAAACCCCAGGCAAAACGGAGTCCTTGATCAAAGAAAATTTGTGATCCGGGTCTGTTTGTAGAGATTTCTCGACTATAAGATCCACTTCCTTCAATTAAGATTGCCCTTGGCTCATCTTTAAGTTCAATTAAATTATCATTTGAGCAACTAACTAAAATGAAACTTATGAATAAAGCTCTAAAAACATTAGAAAGAATGGTCATGACTTATCTAAACTCTTGAACCAGGAAAAAGTCTTAGAAAGTTTTCCGAGTAAAATAAATCCTTAGTCATCTCATCGCGATTAGTTAAAAACCTCTCGAACTTTCCAATTGGGTCAGTTGTACCTTCTACATGTGGGTAATCACTTGAAAAAAGGTACAGCTCTGGATGCGATAAGTCCATAAGCATACCTACATCTTCGTGATGGAAAGGAGTAAAGGCCATCTGCTCAATCAATTGTTCTGAGGGTTTTCTCTTAATCTCACTCAAGTTCTTATCCACGCGACTCCATGTTCTAACAACATAATCGAGCCTTTTCATCATTTCAGGAACCCAGCCTGCACCTAATTCAACACTAGCCCCTCTAAGTTTGGGATGTCTTTCAAAAACTCCATCCAAAACCATCATAGAAACAAAAACTTCAGGACCTTGGTGCATGACAACCATGTCTTTAGCGCGCACATTCTCTCCTCCGCCCATCCAATCCTTGCTAGGTGGCTTACCATTATCAGACCAGCTTTTGTCAAGCTGCAATGGCGATCCACCTACATGCATCAGAAAAGGAATTCCTTCCTCAGAAAGTTTTTCCCAAAAAGGATCAAGAGCAAGGTGACCAGGTGACCTATCACCGCAAGCATAATGAGGAATCCATATGGCCTCTAAGCCTGCTTTAATAGCAAAGTCTAATTCTATCATTGCAAGTTCCGGTTCATGAAGTGGGATTACCCCAACACCCATCAATCTATTATCGGTTGAACAGAAATCAGACATAGCTCTGTTATGTGCTCTGGTAGCGCCGTACCTTAACTCAGGTGTAATCTGTACACCCTGCTTATCAACATATTTTGCTTTACCTCTCAAATCCCTAAAGGGTGTTACAACACTATGAGTAGCAAAAACTAATTGCTTCTTAAATCCAAGCATGTCCATGGCTATGCTGCGGTCCTCTTTATTGAAAGCACCTAAAGCTTGGATTTCTTTAGATTCAACAATTAATCTATCACCGAGAGCAATTTGAGCATCTTTATGTTCTTTGCTGTGTTGGCCTCCATTCTGGACGATAGCATCAACTTCTTCGTCCGTGACCAAACTAGCCTTGTAATTAACTGGTGGTATTAAGTTTTTAAATTCTTTATCAGCATAATCAATGATAAAGTTTGGTAATTCCATAACGTGGCTGTCAGCGTCATAGAAACTTCTATTATTTGGTGCGTAAGTCATATTTCCCCCTATTGCTATATTAGCATCCAAAGGAGAAGAAGCTAAAGTTTTGGAGTTATTTTATCGAGAAGATCTTTAAGTTCAGGTTTATTTTGAATAATTTCTTCAGCTGAAAGTCCCTCAAGTTCATGGGGGAATACTAACCACTTATCAGTTTCATGAAGATAGTAGTCAGGCTTTCTGTCAGTTCTATTCTGCGAAGGCTTGAAATAAGGAGTAGCAATGCGGATTTCAGGAGTATTTTTTTTACAAGCTGTCTTTAAATCCAAAATAATTTGATCGATTGATTTTCCTGTGTCGAATACATCATCAACAATTAATAAAGAATCTTCAGATTCTAGTTTCTTGATTAGATAGCTTAAGCCATAAACTTGAACACTGTCATTTCTTTCACCCATTCCTGAATAGTATGAAGTTCTTATGGCTATATGATCAGAGTCAACTCCCAGAACATCGAATAACTCTTGAACAGCTATACCGATGGGTGCACCGCCTCGCCAAACTCCGACAATATAATTTGGACGGTAACCACTTTCGTAAACCTTCCAAGCTAGTTTGAATGAATCTTCTAAAAGCTCAGTCGCTCCAATGTAATGCTTTTCCATAATTTAATAATGTTATAGAAAGAAATAATACATCAACTGTTTGAGTTTATGTTTAATCATAAAGCCCTCCTCATACTTTACATTCAGAAGAAGGCTATTTATAAATTAAAACTTATAGCTTACTCTTCCCATGATTTGTCTGGGAGGTATGTATTCTATGCCTGTACCCGCAACTCCAAATACATCGGTCATGCTTGAATTCATACCATCTTTATCTCCAGCATTAAGAAGCATCAAATCGATACCCCATTGGTCACCAATGAGATCTAAGCTTGTAGTGAAATTCATTATTGAATAAGAATCTACCTGATCCACTATAGAATTGTTGAAAACCCTTTGCTGGAAATCACCACGATATATAAGTTCAGCTGTAGTTGTGAGTAGTCCATATCGAGTGTCGATATTATATTCAACACCAAGATTGGCAGTTAATTCAGGACTTTTTGCTAATTCGTTTCCTCGCAAATTTTCTCTTAAGGAGTAACGTGTTGGTTCTTCTCCGAAGAAATAGAGCTCTGCCTGCAAGTTATCTAGAGCCTCGTAAGAAGAAGTTATTTCAGTATCAAGATATGCCACTCTCAAATCAAATGATAATGACTCCGATACAAGGCCGATTAGTTCGAGTTCTATGCCCTGCATTTCAGATTCAGGTATGTTTGCCACACCACCTCTGTATATATCAGGATCAGTAGATTGAAATTGCAAATTTTCATAGTCATAAGTAAAAGCAGATAGATTCGCTCTCATTCGACCATCCATAAAATCAGTTTTTAAACCAATCTCATAAGCATCTATCATTTCACTCTCAAAGAAAGGAAAAATTAATTGTGGTGCTGGTGCAGCTCCAAAGCCTTCATTATCCATTGGATATCCAAAAGTAAGATTACTTCCTCCAGGTTTGAATCCTTTTGTATATGAAACATAGACCATAGTATCTTCATCAATATCATGTTCATAAGCCAGTCTTCCAGTTGTTTCATCTAGTTCATCTTGTATTAGATATTTTTGTAGACCGAAGAAGTTAGTAACATCACTAGCAAACTCGTCTTCTGTGTATCTCAGCCCAAAAACTATTCTATTTTGATCGTTAATATTTACTGTTGCTTGACCATACAAAGATTGAGACTCTCTTGAAGGGTAAGCCTCTGATACAAATCCTAATTCAGCATCGAATGCTGCGAAACAAATCCCTTCAAACGGATTTGTTGCACAAATTGGAGCATGGGTATACGGAGTAAATTGACCATCCATCAATGCAGCTTGTTTATTATTATTGACATCTTTTACTTCATAGATTGAATTGGCAATTTCATGATCAAAATAAAATGCACCGAGAATCCAATCAGTATTTCCAAAAATAGGTTCGTTGGAAATCAAATTAATCTCAAAAGTTGTAGTTTCGACTACAGAAGTTTCTGGTCTATATTCAGATCTATTGTATGGAAATCCAGCCATAGGACCATTAGCATGAACATCACCAAAGTTATGCCTATCATTATCTCGACTTACATAGATATCGTCCTCTTGCATACTTGCAAGAATCTTTAGATTTGCAAAACCTAAATCTGTATTGAATATTCCAGCAAATATTTCTGAGCTCAGCTCATAGACTGACGCGGAATCTTGCCTTAGTTTTCTGGGATCTTGAGTTGAGTCATCAAGACCTTTCATCGCAGCACCATTGTTCTCAGCTTCAAAGTATTGAGCAAATACTCTAAGAGTAGAAGTTTCGTTTAGATCAAAAAGCCAATCAGACCTTAAGGTAGTATGATTTGTATCATCTAGATCTTGACCATTTACTAAGTTTTCAGAAAAACCATCTTGATCCGTGGTGACCCAAGAAAAACGAGTGGCGACAGTTTCGGATAAAGGTATGTTTATTCCACCTCTAGCCTTAGTTAGATCATAATCCCCTAAAGTAAGGTCGACTTTTCCACTTAGAGCATCAAATGAAGGCAAGGTATTTATAACATTAACAGTTCCTCCAGTTGAATTTTGGCCAAAAAGGGTACCTTGAGGCCCTCTTAATACTTCAATTCTATCTAAATCTATAAAATCAGTTCTCAAAGAGAACTTCGAAGCAATAAATATACCATCCATATGCAATGCAACGGATGGTGCCGCTATAGCATTCTGGTTAGTTTCATCTCCAACACCACGTATAGAAATAATAGTCTTATAGCCTTCATTTTTTGCCACCGTAACCCCGGGAGCTATGGCGCTGAGGCCAACAAAATCTACTATATTTTTTCTTTCTATTTCGTCACTACTTAGAGCAGTTACAGCCTTAGAAACGTCTTGTAAACTTTCTACTCTTTTCTCTGCTGTAACAATAACTTCGTCAATTACCAACTCGTTAGAGAAGATATTTGAACTGATTGAAGTAATTGATAGCGCAAGTGAAATTGAGAGGAAAGACCTGAAAAGGGAATTTGATAATTTCATTAAAAATCCTTGTCTTGCAACCAAAAAGATATTCTACTCTTGGATAATTGACTTGCAAGAGCTAGTCTTAAGAAAGATGGATTATTTATAAAATTCTCCCTTAAATCACCTTTTTTCCACTCAATATCACTTTTTTGTAAAAATTTTATAGTAACCATTTAATAAATCTTTAAAGTAACAAGAAAGGAGATTTCAATTCATTATGAAACTTGCATTAGAAAAATTTTTTGCTCTTGAAGCCCACAATACAAATATTCAAAAGGAAATATTAGCTGGGATAACTACATTTATTACCATGGCTTACATCATTTTTGTTAATCCTCAGATGATGGCTCAATCAGGAATGGATTATGGTGCAATATTTGTTGGCACTTGCCTAGCTGCTGCTTTCGCTTGTTTGTTTATGGGTCTATATGCAAATTGGCCAGTCGGTCTTGCTCCCGGCATGGGATTAAATGCCTTTTTTACTTACACAGTTGTTGGTGAAATGGGATACTCATGGGAAGTTGCTTTAGGTGCAGTCTTTATAGCAGGCATTCTATTTTTCGTCATGAGCATAACCCCCTTAAGAAGATGGATGTTAGATAGCATCCCTTTAAATCTAAGGATTGCAATGGGCGCAGGAGTTGGCTTATTCATTGGATTTATTGGACTTAAGAATGGCGGTATCATTGTTGCTAATGGCGCTACTTTTTTAAGCTTAGGAGATTTTACAAACCCAAGTACTTTATTGGCAGGTCTAGGCTTTTTACTTATTTCGATACTCTCCATAAGAAAAATACCCGGAGCAATCATCATTGGAATATTGACGGTAACCTTAATGAGTATTTTTTTAAACCTCATTGAGTTTGATGGTATTTTTGCACTTCCTCCTGATGTCACTCCAGTTCTGGTGGAGTTAGATATTCTTGGCGCTTTAGATGTAACAATGATTAGCGTAATTGTGTCATTTCTTTTTGTAAATCTATTTGATACAGCTGGTACTCTATTCGGTGTTGCAACTAGAGCAAATCTGATAGAAGAGTCTGGGGACATTAAAGATTTAGACAAAGCACTAAAGGTTGACAGTAGCTCTAGTGTCTTTGGATCTTTTCTGGGTTGTGCTCCTGTAACAAGTTATGTTGAAAGTTCAGCAGGAATTGAAGCCGGGGGAAGGACTGGGATGACAGCAGTTGTTGTCGGAATCTTATTTCTCCTAGCCACCTTCCTTTCTCCTTTGGCAGCAGTTGTTCCTGCATATGCTACTGCAGGAGCTTTGATTTATGTTGCAATCTTAATGTTAAGTGGAATGGAAAGTCTGAATTGGGATGATCAATCAGAATTATTGCCTGCATTAATTATGGTAGTTATGATCCCGCTGACATTCTCTATAGCAAATGGTATCGCGCTAGGATTTTTAGCTTATGTATCCATAAAAGTATTTGTAGGCGAAATCAGTAAGATCTCTTCTGGAGCCTGGTTCCTGACTTTAATATTTGTAGCTAAATTTATTTTTCTATAAGACTAAAGTTTTATATCACTAGCATCATGTCTCTCTAAGATTTCTTTATCTTCTGGACTATTAGGTTTTCTGTTAACTAAGGAACCTCTTTTATAAGCTGGACGTTCAGTTATTTGCTTAGCCCATCGACCTAGATTCTTATAAGACTCTACTTCAAGAAATTCTGAAGCACCATAAGCATTATTTAGAACTAAAGTTCCATACCAGGAATGAATAGCTATGTCTGAAATGTTGTACTCTTCTCCACAGATATATTCTCTTGCATCTAAATTTTTATCCAATAAATCTAGTTGACGCTTAACTTCCATAGCATATCTATTAATAGGATATTCATATTTTTCAGGAGCATAGGCATAAAAATGACCAAAGCCGCCGCCTAAGTAAGGAGCACTTCCCATCTGCCAAAAGATCCATGACATACACTCTGCTCTAGCCGAGGGATCTGTTGGAAGAAATTCTCCAAACTTTTCAGCCAAATAAACCAATATGGCTCCTGATTCAAATACACGAGTTGAAGGATCTGTGCTTGTATCAAGTAATGCAGGTATTTTTGAATTTGGGTTTATATCTACGAAACCACTACTAAATTGTGCACCTTCACCAATATTAATTAAAAATGCATCATATTCAGCTCCCTCATAACCTAAAGATAAAAGTTCTTCTAATAAAATAGTTACCTTGATCCCATTAGGGGTACCTAAGGAGTAAAGTTGAAGTGGGTGTTTGCCAACAGGTAATTCCTTTTCATGAGTAGCCCCTGCTGTTGGTTTATTTATATTCGCAAACCTTCCTCCGCTTTCAGCGTCCCAAGTCCAAACCTTAGGTGGCACATATTCTGATGAATTACTCATACAAGCTCCTTTATTAACAATACTTAGATGTAAACTTTAATAACTTTATTCTTTATAGAAAAGTTGAAGTAAAGAATAACTCACTCAAAGCCTCTTTGTAAGATATATTAATAATTAACCTTGAATCATTGAAATTTTAAAAAAAATTGATATAAAAGATTTATGAATTTACTAAATAACCAAGACTTAAAATGGAGACATTACAAGGATGATAAAAATTTTGATTTCCCTATCGATTATTCCGACGCAGTTTTAGATGCTCGAGATGATGGAAGGCTAGAAATTTTAGTTAAGTGGGAACCTAATTCATTTTGTCATTTTCATCGACATACAGCTGAAACAAGTTCTGTTGTGATCCAGGGAGAGTTGCACGTCTCTGATATAGATCTTGAATCAGGGAATAAAACTTCTTCCAGAATTAGAAAAGTAGGGGATTTTGTTCATAAAGAACCTGGAGATATACACATGGAACAAGGTGGTCCGGAAGGTGCTTTGGTGCTCTTTAATATTTTTGCTCCTGAAGGAGAAGGATCTTTAGCAGAATCACTCAGTCCAGATGGCAAGGTACTCAGTGTGTCGACCATGAAAAAAATTCTTCAAAAAAGGATATAAACCATATGGTGCTAGGAAAAATAAATGAATTCTTATCTTCTTGGAGTAAAGGTGTAATAGAGATCGGAAAGATTCACAGAGAAGGTGGAGATTACATAAAAAGTGCCAAACACTTCTTAAACACACATTATGCTTTTGAAGAAACTGATGTTTTATTTAAACCAACATTCACAAAAGAAGTAGTCTTTAGAAATGATAAAAAAGATGCACTGTCATACTTTGTAGGAAGAGATATCTCTGAAGATAATGGCTTTGCCCTTAAGCCCTGGGAAAGCATCCAACTAGTCGAATTAAATACCTTGATAGAAGAAGATATTACTGCGGCAATGGGAACACTTAGGTTTAAACCTCACAAAATAGATGAGACTACTCTAGTAGCTTTTACTTTTATCTTTAAAAAAATTGGTGAAAATTTAAAGATTAAAGTTCACCATTCTTCACCTGTTACTTGAAACTGAAAAGATTTTTTATAAAAAAGGCTTTCTTTCATTTATTTTTCCTAATTTTTAATATTTTTTATCAATAACTTTCATAACTGTATTAAAGACTTAGGATTGAGGGATCTCTATTAGACCTAGTTTAAGGTACAAAGAAAATAGATCAGTTAAACCTCTCTGTTTTATAATTTTTTCATTCTCTAGAGTGAGAATTGTGACATCTCTAAAATCTACCTTCTCATTTGTAGATGGATGATAACCGCTGATTTGCAGCACAACGATAACCTCATTGCCAGATATCAACAGTTCTTCTATATCTTCTCTGTAACCTGGAAGATCTCCTCTAACTTTCAATGCTAATGCAGATAAACCCTCTAGACCTTCTCCCCAATCAGGAAAAGGGTAATCAGCTTTAAAATTATCTGAGTAGAACTCCCCTACTCTAGAAATATCTCCATCAGTCCAAATAACCTGCATGGCCTCCCGCACAATATCTTCAGAGTTTTTTGAAGTTGCTTGCTCGACGGTTTTATTTTTAAAATATCCATTAATAGCAATATAAGTTTGAATTAAGTTGGCTATGACAAAAGCGAATAAATCGACAAATAAAAATATTATTGCTCCAGAAAATCTACTCAGAGCTGTAACTAAGTAACCTTTTAATCTTGTCTTTTGATGAACTGAACTTACAAGATATAAGGCTAAAATACTTATAACTAAAATGAGCCATTGGCCATATTGCAACACAAAAAAATAGTCTTCCATTATCTTTACCTTATGTTTTTTTTCCGGTCAAAACTAGAGTACCTGCCCATTGTTTGCTTTGATTGGCTCGCCAATTTTCTACCTGGACCAA
>Ga0209631_10001083_pt1 | contig 35980 bp, 33 predicted proteins | sample COG_08_FD_184752 | JGI IMG/M metagenome (GOLD analysis project Ga0209631, IMG submission 184752) | Pelagic Microbial community sample from North Sea - COGITO 998_met_08 (SPAdes) (version 2) | ecosystem: Environmental > Aquatic > Marine > Neritic zone/Coastal water | place: Helgoland, sampling... | reverse complement strand
TCACTGAGCACTTCAATTGCTTCTTCCTGACCCACTACTCGTTTATGAAGTTCGCTTTCTAGGTTGAGCAATTTTTCTATTTCTGATTTAAGCATCTTTCTTATAGGAACTCCCGACCATTTTGACACTACTTCAGCGATGTCTTCGGCCTCCACTTCTTCCTTTATTAGCTGCGATCCACTCTCTTTGAGTTTGATTAAATCTTGCTCATATTTCTTTTGTTCAAGATCTAGCTCAACAAGTTTCCCGTATCTGATTTCAGCAACCTTACCAAGCTCACCATCGCGCTCTGCACGTTCTGCTTCTAATTTTAGCGCCTCAATTTCAACCTTAATATTCTGAATACCTTCAACTACTTGTTTCTCAGCCTCCCATTTTGACTTCACAGCTGATCTTTTATCATTCAACTCAGAAAGCTCTTTAGCGATTTCTTTAAGTTTCGACTTATCATCCTCGCGTTTAATTGCTTCTCGCTCTATTTCAAGCTGACGAATCTTTCTTTCTACCTCATCCAGCTCCAAAGGCATTGAATTGATTTCAATTCTAAGTTTAGATGCTGCTTCGTCAATTAGGTCAATCGCTTTGTCGGGAAGTTGTCGTTCGGTTATATAACGCATGCTCAACTCAACAGCCGCAATGATTGCTTCGTCTTTGATTCTCACCTTGTGGTGACTCTCATAACGCTCCTTTAAGCCTCGTAAGATGCTGATCGCATCTTGCATATCTGGTTCATCAACTAGCACTGTCTGGAACCTTCGTTCGAGCGCCTTATCCTTCTCAAAATATTTTTGATACTCACTGAGCGTAGTAGCACCGATTGCTCTCAATTCACCTCTTGCAAGTGCTGGTTTGAGAATATTAGCCGCATCCATTGCGCCTTCTCCTCCACCGGCTCCCACCAGGGTATGTATCTCATCAATGAATAGAATGATTTCACCATTTGATGAACTAACCTCTTTGACTACTGATTTTAATCGCTCTTCAAATTCACCTTTGTACTTTGCCCCCGCAATAAGCGCCCCCATGTCCAAGGAAAAGAGCTGCTTTTGTTTCAAATTCTCAGGCACATCGCCATTGACGATTCTGTGAGCTAAGCCTTCAGCTATAGCTGTTTTACCTACACCTGGCTCTCCAATTAGAATAGGATTGTTCTTTGTCCTTCGAGAAAGAATTTGAAGTACTCTTCTAATTTCTTCATCACGGCCAATTACGGGATCTAATTTCCCTTCATTAGCCATTTCTATAAGGTTGTTCCCGTATTTCGATAAAGCATTATAGGTGTCTTCGGCAGATGCTGAATTTACCTTTTTGCCTTGCCTCAGTTCTTGAATAGCTTTTCTCATCCCTGCCTCATTAAGGCCATTATCTTTCATTAAATCTGAGACTTTATCCTTTGTTGACATCGCCGCCAGCAGCAGATGCTCGATAGAGACAAACTCATCTCCAAACTCTTTTAGAAAGGACTGCGCCTTGCTCAGCATTTTTCCAGATTCCTTCGACAGATATATCTCGCTGCCACTTACCTTAGGATAAGACTCCGTGATTTTCTCAAGTGCTTGACGAAACATATCAAAGTTCACCCCTTGCTTTTTCAATAGGAAAGAAGGAACATTTTCATCGGTCTCAAGGCACGCACGTACGATATGAGAAGGCTCTAAAGCCTGTTGCTCCATTCCAAGCGCTAACTGCTGTGCCAGTTGGATCGCCTCTTGTGATTTGATTGTATAGTTCTTTAAATTCATATCCCTAATGTTTGATGAATTGTGCTGGACAAAATGTGCTCCAATGATAAATCGAGGCCTTTTTTATGAAAAAATGTCAGGAAAGATAGGTTTAGCGCGACTTTTTGTCGCTTAAGATCAAATCGGATTGTTCTTTTTGGCGTATTCGAGCAATTTTTGCCAATCCGACTCATATCGTTTACGAATGAGTTCGAGTTGTTTTGGATTAATCAATTGCTCATTTTTAACCAATGCATTGGGCAGCACATTTGCTATGTATAGAATTGGATACTTGATCATCATTCTCCAATAGCGCTGCAAAGTGGCTAGGATCCGGTTATTGGAATATGAGCGACCCATTGGCAAGAAAATAGGCCCGAGCTTGCGCATTATCAAAAGCTGTTTTTCGTTATAGCTTTTATGAAATGGGCTCAAGTTGATTTCATCAAGCTCATAAGTTGAACCAGTAAACCCAGCAATCTTATCAAAGAATGCTTTTGAGTCCTCTTTTATTTCGTCATGAAAAAGGACCAAAGGTTTATGATCGAAGTTTTCCTCAATCACCTCTATTTTTCGAAAAAAATTCAACTCTTTCTGATCCCAATATCCTTGGTTATTCTCAAGGTCAATAAACTTTTCAAAAGGAACAGAGAGTCCATTCTTCACGAATCGACGATATTGAGATGCTAGCCAGCTGTCGTGCCTGCGAAATATTAGTATAGCCCGCACCTCAGTAAAATGCTGTGCGAATTTCTTGACCTCAGTCTCTAACTGTCGATCATTCTCTCTAGAGAGAATAAAGCGCTCAGCACTATGCTTTTTTAAAATTTCAGGATAAGACCTATATCGATTTGTAGGGATATAATTAATCCCCTTTAGTTTGGGAAAGAAACGATGCTGCAAATAAGTCGAGGCTACTTTACCAAGGCCTAGATGATAGAATATCTCTTTATTTCCTCCCATTCTTACAAAGATGCATTCAAATTGTATTCTTTTTTGAGATAAGCTGTAACTTTTCCCTCACTCACACGTCATACTATAAATAATCACTTGTTGAGCCCTCAAGAATACAATGAATCCGTTGAACTATATGCAGATAGGCTGTTCCTGTTTGCCTATAAGCGTATTCAAAATCACGAGCAGGCAAAAGACATAGTTCAAGAAAGTTTCACAAAAATCTGGCTCAAGAGAAATGAGATTCAATCTAGTAAGATTAAATCATACCTCTTCACTACGTGTCATAGAGCAATCATTGATTATGTGCGTCATCGTGATAAGTTCTCAGCTGAAACCACCATTCCTGAATCAAGGTCTAGGGAATCAAATCATGATCTAAAAGAGATTATGGACCAAGCACTGAATAGGCTACCCGACATACAACAAACTGTTTTGATGCTCAGGGATTATGAAGGCTATAACTATCAAGAAATTGCAGAAGTCACCTCATTAAGTGAATCTCAAGTGAAGGTTTACATTTTTAGGGCAAGAAAGAAAATGAAAGATTACTTAGTTAAACTAGACTTGGTGTTGTGAAGTGGCCTGATAACATAGAAGAGCTTCTAGTTGACTATGCAGAGGGCAACCTAAGTTCAGACAAGCTTCTTATCGTTGAGAAGTGGTTGGCTGAACATCCTGAAGATCTTGACTTGTTGATGAATTGGAATGACAATTTTGGTCTGTCAGAAGCTGATTTTGAAGTCGACGCTGACTTCTCTTCACTCTTCGTCGACAAAGAACTTAACGCAGAGGAAATGATGATTCTCGAAGTTGAAGGTCTACTTCCTGAGAAAAAAAAGAAAGTCTTAGATGAAGCTTGTTTAATTTCTAAACCTCTAGCAATTGAACGTGAAATCTTCAGTTTAAGCAAACTTGATTACGAGCGCGATGCTATAGTTATTGATAAATCAACTTTGAAGAAGAAGGGCTTAATCATTCCTTTCAGAGTGAATAGCTGGGCACCCTATGTGGCTGCTGCTTCCTTGCTAATTTTCATCTTGAGTATTTTGCCTCAAGAGCCTAATGCTGTTTATAAAATCAGAGGTTCAGCATCACCTAAAATAGTTCAGTTTGAAGCGGAAGCTCTTCCTTTATTCGCAGCGAGTGAACCAAGGCAAACCGAGTCGATGTCTACCTCTATCCCGCTTGAGCCAATAACACAGGTCACAACTCACTCAAAGCTCAGGTCATTTCCAAGAATGAAGCACAGAACTGCTGTTCAAATAGAAACCCCAGCCATATCCAGAACTCTTTCATATCAGAATTTCGTGATTAAAACAACTCCGGTTGGAGCTAATCAAGTGAAACAATTTGTGGCAAAAAGCAAAACTTACGATGGGGTATTCGCTTTTGTGCAGGATAAGGTTCTTCAAAAACTTCCTTTTGACTTAAAAGGCAAAAATATTGAGCAAATTTTGAGCTCTGAAATCCCAAAAGCAAGCGATGGAAAATTCGCTCTAGACATTCAAAATGGCAGACTACTAGCGGTCAAGACGCCAGTTATTGAATGGAAAAGAAAATAGATTGTAACTATTCTTCGAGTTCTCCGTCTTAAAGCAAACAACAAAATTATGAAAGCAAGAATTAACCTTTTAGTATTTCTCCTCTTGAGCTCGAGCATTCTTTTTGCTCAAGAGAAAAATGAAAAAGAGGAGAAAGTTGTTACCAATGGTGACACTACAAGAATTAACCTCAAGAAAACTACAATCATTTTCATTGATAAGTCGAATGATTCTTTGTCGACAGATTCAAGCTCAGTTGACAAAGACGACAAGCCATCATATTACCAACATTGGTCCGGTTTAATGGTCGGAGTGAACATGCTAGTAAATGATCAAATGTCTATAAAGCGCCCTTCGCAAGCAGGTTACATGGAGTTAAATCACGCACGTTCACTGCAGTGGCAATTTAATTTCGCCGAAAAATCTATCCCTATTTACAAGAATTACCTTCAACTAACTTCAGGGATAGGGCTTGACGTGAAACGTTTTGCTTTTCGAAGCGATTTCAGTCTGGCACCAGGAACTGATTCGGTAATTGCTCTATCAGGGCCATACACGCTCGAAAAGAACAATTTAAATATCGCAGGAGTAAGAGTTCCGCTCATCTTAGGAATTAACACTAGTAATGATCCAGAAAAAGGGATGCATATTACTGCTGGAGTGATTGGTGCTTACAATATGTCGGTTAACCTTCGTCAGAAATATTTTGACAATGGAGAGAAGCATGTAGACAAGATTAAAAATCCGTTTAATGTAAATCGATGGAACGTGAGTGCAGTTGCAGGGATCGGTTTTGGCGATTGGCTGTATGTATTCTCAGAATACCAGTTAACTTCATTCTTCGAACCAGGATTACAGCCTGAACTAGCACCCTTTACAGTAGGAATTAGAATACTGGATTTCGAATAAAGCGAATAGAAATTATAAAGAGTAATGAGGGTCCTGGACAGTGTTCAGGACCTTTTTATTTCTACTCCTTACTTCATTCCTGTGCGCTCCTTATAGAGCTCGTACCTTGTCTTGATAGTCTTTTTAGGCCAGTAGTTATTTTCAACATCTACATCAGCCGTTTTATAGTCAGGATCTAAAGCAACTGCAACAACCTTCTTGTCGAAGTTGAAGACCTTCGTCACAGTATTCCCGTCATATCTCCAGATTTCAGCCGGAATAAACTCCTTGGACTTTGAACCATCTTCAAATTCAAATTCAAGCATAATGGGCATCACCAAGCCTCCTACATTCTCAAAGGCTAACTCATAGAAATAGTCATTGTCTTTTAACCAAGAAGTGAACTGCGGTGGCACCTTCTTAGATTCTTTTTTAAGGTCCTCACCAGTTTTTTCCTCTACTCCTGTAAGTGCAATATCTACATGATCATCTGTAAAGAACCACCCTCTCCAAAACCAGTCTAGATCTACCCCACTTGCATCTTCCATTGTTCTGAAAAAATCAGCTGGAGACGGATGTCTGAAAGCCCAACGTTCGGCATACTTTTTAAATGCATAGTCAAACAGCTCCTTACCCATAATGGTTTCCCTTAGGATATTCAAGGCCGTGGCTGGTTTGCCATAGGCATTGTTTCCAAATTGGAAAATCGACTCTGAATTGGTCATGATTGGAGAAATCCTATCCTTATTGCCTTTCATATATCCAGTGATTTTGTAGGCTGGACCTCTTCGTGAAGGATAATCGTCCATGAATTCTTGTTCGGCCAAATATTGTAGGAAAGTATTCAATCCTTCATCCATCCATGTCCATTGTCTCTCATCACTATTGATGATCATTGGGAAGTAATTGTGACCAACTTCATGAATAATCACACTGATCATTCCATATTTAGTGCGATCACTATAAGTTCCATCTGCATTCGGGCGACCTCCATTAAAACAAATCATAGGATATTCCATTCCAATTCTATTGGTATGAATCGACCATGCAACAGGGTAAGGATAATTGATGGTTTGACGCGAGTAGGTTATCAGTGTTTGGGCTACCGCTTTTGTAGAGTACATTTCCCAAAGAGGATTTCCTTCTTTTGGATAGGCCGACATCGCCATCACTGTTTTGCCGTCTAGCTTCACAGCCATAGCATCCCAAATGAATTTTCTAGAGCTTGCAAAACCAAAGTCACGAACGTTCTTTGCCTTAAAGTGCCAAGTTTTCGTCCCTGTGCTTTTCTCGGCCTCATTAGCTACCGCTTCTTCTTGATTTACAATGAAAACAGGCTTGTCATAAGACTTCTCTGCTTCTTTAAGTCTTTCTTGATGAGCTGCACTTAGAACTTCTGTTGGGTTTTGAAGTGTTCCTGTTGAGGCTACCACATGATCTTCTGGAACAGTTAGCTTCACTGAATAATCTCCGAAAGGAAGGGTAAACTCTCCCCTTCCTAAGAACTGTTTGTTTTGCCATCCTTCTACATCATTGTAGACTGCCATTCTTGGAAAGAATTGAGCAATCGTATAGAGGTAGTTTTTGTCTTTTGGGAAATACTCAAAGCCTGAACGCCCTCCAACTTTCATACGATCATTGATATTGTAATTCCAACGAATGCTGAAATCAAAGCTAGCTCCTGGCACTAATTTACCTGGGACTTCGATACGCATCATTGTCTTATTAACGGCATATTCAGCATTGCTGCCTGAAGCGTATTTCACTTCCTCTAGATTAAATCCACCTTCGTAGCTATCATCTCTATTCCGGTATTGATTCCATAAAGCATATCCGTTATCCAAAGAAGAGCCTGCAATCTTCTTCGTGTCGGAATCTTTTGCTCTCATGTTCTGATCTAGCTGAACCCAGATGTATTCAAGCGTATCAGGACTATTATTGACGTAATGAACCTTCTCAAAACCTTTTAGGATTTGCTTTTCATCATCGATACTGATTTCCATTTCATAATCAGCTTTTTGCTGATAATATTCGTGTCCTGGAGCTCCTCCAGCAGTTCTGAATGCATTAGGAGTTGGGAGTTCGTTATAGAGCTGTCTGAACTTATTGAAGTTATAATTCTCTTGCGCAAAAACAGCAGTATTCATAGCCAGAAAGGCCACTATGCTTAAAAAGGAAAATCTCATTACCAAAATCTTGTTTGAATCATCAAATTGAAGGAAAGTATAAGAACAAGCAAAGACACAACAAAGTTCCAAGCATTGTGCTTAATCTTCAATATTTTCACTGTAAAACTAAGCAGTGCGAGCGCGAATACAGCAATTACTATTTGACCGACTTCAATTCCTATATTAAAGGAAAATAAACGAGCTAAAAGGTTTTCACCCTCAGAAAGAAGTGGCCTCAGGTTGTTTGAAAAGCCTAAACCATGAATCAATCCGAATACAACAGCGAGGCTGTAGTTCAACCAATTGTGTTCAAGGAGCTGCTTTTTCTTCCTTTTTCTAAATCCTAGATCGACCAAATTCAAAAATGCAGTTAGAAAAATTGTCACAGGAATTAAAAACTCAATCCAATTCTCGGCAACAGGGATGATATTTAAACTCGCTAAAGCCAAAGTCAAGGAGTGTCCAAGAGTAAAGCCTGTGAGCAGAATTAAAATTTGCTTTAGCTGACTAATTCTAAAAGGAGCGATTATCACTAGTACATAGATCAAATGATCATAGGCATCATAATTGAATATATGATCAAAACCTAATCGTAAATACAAGTAAAAATCTTCCACCTTTGCGCGTATGTACAGCAAATCTAATCGAGAAAACGGAATGAAGAAATTGCTTTTGACTCTTTTAATGGCATTTGGACTTTTACTGAGCTCAAATGCCCATCCTTTTTATGTTTCGATTACGGAGGCAAAGTATAATCCAGCCTCCAAGTCGTTTGAGTTAAGCATCAAGTGTTTTGCAGATGATACAGAAGCTGCAATAAGAGTCCAAGGGGCAAACAACTTTGCCCTCAGCAAGAAATTAAGTGCTTCTGAGCTGGAAGTATTCAAGTCTTATGTTTTAGATAGGATTGAATTCAAAGGAGATAAAAAGGTCTTTGATGAGAAGTTTATTGGTTATGAAATTGAAAACGACGTAGTCTTTATCTACGTTGAGATTAAATTAGGGAAAAAGCCATTTCCGATGGAGGTGAGTAACACTTTGCTCTTAGACTATCAAGAAAGCCAGGAAAATATCATGCACTTCCAAAAGGGAGAGTTAAAAGAAAGTTTAAGGATGAATTATAAGACTCGGGTTGGAAAACTTGAGTTTAAGCAGTGATCTCCTTAGATTTTTCGTCTCCGAAAATATTCTCAATTCGACCATCAGTCCCTACGCGACAGCAATTCATCTCTTGGTTAAAGACATAAGGTTTCATGACCGACTTACCTAGAAGCATCCTTGCACACTCTTGAATACCTTCTGTAATGCTTGGATGTGGATGAATTAGATCGGCTAATTCGGCAATTCCTTTTTTCAATTTGATCAGCAAAGCCATTGCTTCAATTGTACTCGAAGCATGATTTCCTAGTGCCCGCATCCCAAGAATGCGCATTTCGTCATCATCGGTTACAAGAATTTTAAAAAACCCTGTTGTGTTCCTTTGAGCTATCGCTCTTCCAACAAGTTTATATGGCATCTTAGCACAACGATAAGCTATGCCTTTTCGTTTTGCCTGAATTTCATTAATCCCTACCCCTGCTACTTCTGGATTTAAGAACATAATCGTAGAGATGTTGTCGTAACTCATTGGCGTTGGAGCGTCAGTATAAATGCGCTCGACAGCAAATCTACCCTCCATCTCAGCGATATTTACTAGCGCAATATCCGCAGTAAAATCTCCTACAGCATAAATATTGGGAATACTGGTTTGCGTTTCTTCATCGATAGCATAACCACGATTGTCAAGTTCCATCCCGATATCTTCTAGACCAATGTTCTCAACATTAGGCACACGTCCAACAGAAACAAGCGCTTTTTCAACTCTGTAGACCTCTTCTCTTCCGTCTTCGCACAAAATGGTGTATTCAACTTCGCCATCCACATGCTTCATTTCCTTTAGTGAAGAACTTCTGTGAACCGTGACGCCATTTGCTTCTAGGTTTTTTGCTACCGTATTTGCGATGTCTTCATCCTCAAAAGGAAGTATCCGATCTTGCTTGTCAATTAGGTAAACCTTAGTATGTCTGAAGTTTGAAAATATGGTAGCAAACTCGCAACCAATAACTCCCGCTCCAAGAATCACCATACTTCTAGGGAAGTCCTCAAATGCAGATATTCCGTCAGAAGTAACAATGTTCTTTTCATCAATATCAATCTCGGGAAGAATTCTAGGCCTGCTTCCAATGGCGATGATGATATTATCTGAAGTAATTTCTTCTGTACTTGAATCGGCCAGTTGAATACTTACCGTGTTTTTGTCATTTATTCTTGCTGTTCCCTGCTTGAAGTCAAGCATATTTGATCGTTGGAGATTATCCACTTGAGCTTTAAGTTGGGCATACCGTTCATTAACCGCCTGACGCATTTGAGCCACAATATCTTGGTATTTGACTTCCGAATCATAGACTGCAAAGCCTTTATTCATTGACTTTGTTAGCTTATAAGCTTCAGAAAGCTCCCACAAAGTCTTGGAAGACAGGGCTCCATTCCAGATTCCCGCTCCTCCAAGGCGCTCTTTTTCTATAAGCAGCACTTTCTTGCCAAGGTCTACTCCTCTCATTGCAGCAGCATATCCAGAAGGGCCTGCTCCGATTACACAAAGATCGTATTGAAACATAGCTATTTAGTAAAGGTCAGAGCTTAAAGGTATAAATAAAGCCTTGAAGAAGGCTTAGATAAGCTCATTTGCTTGTATTGGACTTTATCTCTAGTCGCTCTTGATAAAGTATCTGAGGTTAAGTTCAATTGCGATGTCATTCAACTGACTGTAAAAATATTCGGTCGCGTAGTTGAGTTCAAATCCATTTTGAAAACGATAACCAAGATTGAAACTTATATTCTTTTGAAAACCGTGCCCAAGTCCAAGTGAGAGTCCCTTATTGGTCTCGAAATTGGCGTATATATCTAGTGCTTGGCTTACCATATCCGTTTTATATAGCGACCTTGGAACGAACTTTAAATTAGAATTGAGCTCAAGTTCATACTGTAGGAATGCAAATAAGTGTCGCGCGTTTTGATACAACACCTTATCAAAATTCGTTTGGAGCACCTGAGAACTTGATAAACCAACAAGCAAATCCTTGAACTCGTATGACATCCCTAGGTCAAAGTCAATTCCCGGTTGTCTAATTGGACTTGAGCTTATTAAATCGGGGTCTAATGGAGTGAAGCTTATCGCATTTCTGAAATTTGCCCGTTTTATGGAGAACGTAGGAGCTAAGCCAAACCTCAATATGTGCGCTTGAAATTTGAGCTCATAAGAGTAGTTAAGCCTTATCTCATGAAACCTCATTATGCTGCCTATTTGATCATAAGTATAATTGAGCCCGACCGCACTTGATATTTTCTCGATTTTTTGCTCGAAAGCACTTACCGAAGTATATGCTGGGTCTAATATATTTGGCCATAAGATTCTTCCTGTTTGGCTTATAACAGTGTTTTCATTAGTAGCTGTAAGCGATGGGTTTTGGACAGAAAGAACTTTCCAAGGCATAGAAAATGCCGGTTCTTGTTGAGAATGAACAGCGCTGGAAAGTATCACACAATGAAATAGTGCGACTATTTGAAGTTTGAGATTTGAGGGCATACCCAAAAATATAAAAACACCCTTAGCCCTAAGGAATTTGGAGCTTCTGACTAACAAATTGTGTAAAAGAAGAGCCTAGAGAATGGTGTACTAAAGTACTTCTGCCATTTTCTTTCCGATGTCGGCTGGGGACTGAACAACGTGGATACCGCACTCAGACATAATCTTCATTTTAGCCTCAGCAGTATCGTCTTTACCGCCAATGATAGCTCCTGCGTGTCCCATTTTACGACCTTTTGGAGCAGTTTGACCTGCAATAAAGCCTACCACAGGCTTGGTCCCATTTTCTTTAATCCAACGTGCAGCATCAGCCTCCATTGAACCACCAATTTCACCAATCATGATGATTCCTTCAGTGTCGGGGTCATTCATCAATAATTCAACTGCGTCTTTGGTTGTTGTTCCAATAATTGGATCTCCTCCAATTCCGATAGCAGTGCTTTGACCAAGACCTAGCTTAGTAATTTGATCAACTGCTTCATAAGTTAATGTACCGCTTCGAGAAACGATTCCAACTTTTCCAGGGTTATGAATAAATCCTGGCATGATTCCAACTTTTGCTTCTCCCGGAGTAATTACTCCTGGACAGTTAGGCCCAATTAATCTAGATTCTCTTCCGGCTAGATATTCATTAACCTTAACCATGTCTTTGGTAGGAATACCCTCTGTAATACAAACAATTACTTTGATACCAGCTTCTGCTGCCTCCATAATAGCATCTGCTGCAAATGGTGGTGGCACAAAGATTATAGAAACATCGGCTGCTGCCTTGTTAACCGCCTCTTGTACAGTATTGAAGACAGGTTTATCAAGGTGTGTTTGACCGCCTTTTCCAGGAGTTACTCCACCAACTACGTTTGTTCCATATGCTATCATTTGCTCTGCATGAAAGGTGCCTTCACCTCCAGTAAAACCTTGAACGATAATCTTTGAATCTTTATTTACCAGTACCGACATTGCTTATTGTATTTGAGCTCAAAAGTATCAATATATTGTATCAATCAAAGACTAATTATGCCCCTACTCGATCGACCTTAGCTTTTGGCTTTTGAGAGCTGGTTTCAATGTACTCTATGACCTGAGAAGCAATATCAATTCCTGTTGCTTCCTCAATTCCCCTAAGACCAGGTGAAGAGTTAACTTCAAGAATAAGTGGGCCACGCTCAGACTCTAGCATATCTACCCCAGCCACATTTAAACCCATAGCCTTTGCAGCATCAACTGCTGCCTTCTTGTATGCTCTTTTTAATTTGATATTTACTGAAGTTCCTCCTCTGTGAAGATTAGACCTAAATTCTCCTTCTGCGCCTTGGCGTTTCATAGCTCCCACCACTTTGCCATTCACAACGAATGCCCTTATATCGGCGCCTCCTGCCTCTTTGATAAACTCCTGAACTAGGATGTTCGCCTTTAGACCATAAAATGCTTCAATTACTGAAGTAGCAGCTTTTTTCGTTTCAGCCAAAACAACTCCTATTCCCTGAGTTCCTTCTAGGAGTTTAATCACCACCGGTGCACCTCCAACCTGTTTAATTAGGTTGTCGATCAACTTCGGATGATTTGCAAATACTGTTTTGGGTATGCCAATATTATGACGAGAGAAAATTTGTAAGCTTCTCAACTTGTCTCTTGAACGAACAATAGCAATTGATGAATTAGCAGCGAAAACACCTGCCATTTCAAACTGCCTGACAATGGCAGTCCCATAGAAAGTTACAGAAGCGCCAATTCGTGGAATGACTGCTTCCACACCTTCAACTTCTTTCCCATTATAATGGACCTTTGGGCTCTTTGAACTGCAAGAAATAGAACACCTTAAATGATCTAGGACCACCACTTCATGTCCGCGTTGTTGGGCCGCCTCAACCAATCTCTTTGTTGAATACAATTCAGGGTTCCTCGATAGTACCGCAATTTTCATCCTACTCTATTTATATCGTTTGTCGGGCATCTGAAGACCTAAAAGTTTTGCTCCTTCATAGGCTTTGCTGACGTCTACCAAAAACCTCTTCTTTAAAAACTTCCTCCCTAAAAGAACCGGAAAGTTCATGCTAATTCTATTCGTTAAGGTAAAGGCAGTTTTATATGTTCGTTTCAGAACCTTAACCTTAAGATTAACAACATAACGCTCTTCTTTTGTCCCATTGCTACTTTTAACCACAATTTTCTTGTAGTCTTCGAAGTACCAATATTTGTTTCTCTTACCAAGGAGATGACATCGCAAAACCATTCTGCCATCTTTTGGCACCTCCCTAATATTGCCAGCGTGGATAGAACTGCTCTTGGCGCCAGTATCCACTTTTGCCTTAATACTTTCGTACTGGAGTTCAGGAAAATGGGCTAATTCATATCGCCCTAGGATCGGTTTTTGCATTTGAGGCAAATGTAATTCACAAGTCTTATGATTTTGCCAAGAACTTCTCAGCAGCTTTTTCGTTTCTTTGAAATGATGAAACAGCTTCTAATGCTCCTCGGCTTGGTCATGTTAACTCATGTTTCCCAGGCTCAAAACAGAGACTCTCTTGTTCAGTTTTCAGGGGTCGTTGTAAGCGGAGATAGCTTGAGCCCAGTTCCCTTTACCAGCATCTTAATCAAAGGAACAAATCGCGGAACCATAACCGATTTCTATGGCTATTTCTCCATAGTAGCCAAGAAGCGTGACATTATTCAATTTTCCTGCGTCGGCTACAAAACCTCTGAGTATAAAATTCCAGATACCTTGAAGAATGACCGTTATTCACTGATTCAAATACTTACATCAGACACCATTAACTTACCAGTAGCAAGTATTTATCCATGGCCTTCAATTGAAGATTTCAAGTTGGCTTTTATGAATTTAGAAATTCCGGATGACGACTTAGAGCGCGCTAGAAAAAACCTAGATCAAGCTGAAATGTGCGAGAGGATGGAAGCCACTCCAATGGACGGAGCTTTGAATTATAAATATCAGATGAATCTATACTCCTCTCAATTGTACTATGCAGGACAAGCTCCGCCGATAAACCTTTTAAATCCATTGGCATGGGCGAAATTTATCAAAGCTTGGAGAAGAGGTGACTTTCGTCGTAGAAAAGACAAATAGAACCCTTATGCAGGTATAATGTCGCGAAGTTTACTAAATTCACAATCTAGCATTCGCACATTTACATGAACATATTAATATCTCTATGAAAAAGAAAAACAAAACAATTTTAAGAGGAAGTATCCTCGCAGGAACAGTTCTAGGAGTTGCTTCCTTAGGAGCACAAGCAAGCACTGAAATGTTTGAATTTACAGATTTAGGATCTGGAGCTGAGCTAAGAGCTGAGCTTTCTGACATACAAAACACAGGGCTTACACCTGCTTCCGAATTGAAGTGTGGTGAAGGAAAATGTGGCGAAGGAAAATGCGGTGAAAGCAAATCAGGTGAAAAGAAAGCTGAAACCGAAAAGAAAGCTGAAAGCAAAGCCACTGAAGCCAAATGTGGCGAGGGAAAATGTGGAGAAGGAAAAACAGGCGAAAAGAAGGCCTCTGAAAAAAGCACTGAAAGCAAAGCTGGCGAAGGAAAATGCGGCGAAGGAAAGTGTGGTGAAGGAAAATGTGGTGAAGGAAAATGTGGAGCTGAGTAATCTCCACTCTTAAAGATTTAAAAGGGTTGTTTGAATAAATTCGAACAGCCCTTTTTTTTGAAAAAAATGAACACACAAATTGGCATAGGCTTCCGACGAGATTTTGCATCTGAATTCTTGGATTCGAAAATCTTGAAACCTTCATTTTTTGAATTAGCCCCAGAAAACTGGATAAAGCTTGGAGGATATTGGCGCAGAGTGCTTGACCAAGTGGCAGCTGACTATCCTATTTATTGTCACGGGCTCTCTTTGTCTATTGGGAGTCCGGATCCGCTGGACATCGAATTTTTAAAGGACTTAAAAGAATTTCTAGATCGTTACGAAGTAGAAATCTATTCTGAACATCTCAGCTATTCAAAATGTGATAATGCGCATCTATACGACTTATTACCTATTCCATTTAGGGAAGATGCCGTTACACATATTGTAGACCGAATCCAAGAAGTTCAAGAGATTCTAGGCCGCCAATTGGTTTTGGAAAACGTTAGCTATTATACACCAATTGGTGCTCAAATGACTGAATCAGAGTTTATTGGAGAAATTGTTAATCGCTCGGGTTGTGGTCTTCTGCTGGATGTTAACAATGTGTACGTCAATGCTTTCAATCATAATTACAAAGCTGAGGAGTTTATCAAGTCTCTTCCACTAAAGGCGGTTAAATACATCCACATGGCAGGTCACTTGAAGGTGAGTGAAGATTGTATCATTGATACGCATGGAGAAGACATCATTGACCCGGTTTATGAACTATTCGATTGGACGCTTGATCAGGTAAAACCTGTTCCTGTACTTCTTGAAAGAGACTTTAACATTCCAGAACTTTCGAAACTGCAGGAAGAATTAAATCAACTTAAGGCCATTGCCACAAAAAAATGGGATACTCATCATGCCTGAACTGAAGGACGATACCAAAATTCTCCAGGGAAGACTTGCAAAGTTTTGTCGCAACGGCCTTGAGGTAGAGCTTGAAGGAACCCAAGTAAGCAGGCTCCACCATTATCGAAGATTAGTTTCTAATGTGATTTTCGATGCACTCGAAACGGCTTACCCCCTCACAAAAAAGCTTCTTCCTCCAAAAAAATGGACTCAGCTTTGCAACAAGTTTTTTGAAGAGAATGATTGCAGTGCTTATCAAGTTTGGCGAATGCCTGAGGAGTTTTATCACTACGCTCAAAAGCAAGATGAAATTGATTTATCAAAGTATCCTTTTATTGGTGATCTATTAAAGCTCGAATGGAGCGAGGTCGAGTATTACTGTATGCCCGATAGAGCCATGCCTACCCCCGATGATCGTCGATTACAACTAAATCCTGAACACGGAATTCTGAATTTCGAATGGCCGGTTCATAGAATTAATGCCTTGCATATTGGTCATGACAAGAAAGGAAACTACTTTGTTCTTATACTTCGTGAACCCAAGGAAAAAAAGGTTCGCTTTTTTGATTTATCCATTGCTCATGCAGCTTTTTTAGAGTTGCTAGATGCAAATGCTGGCAATTTGCAAAAGACCTACCTTGACCTAAATCTGCAGCTTGGTATTCAGGACCCGAATTTCTTAGAAGAAAATTTAAAAGATTTTCTAACGAATATGAAAGCAGTGGGCCTATTAATTTGAGCTAATCTTCGCTTTAAGATGCTCGATCATGATATTTCGAACGTCATTCTTAACTCTCCCATCACCAATGCTTTCAGGCGTTTTTGATGAATATTCTGACAAGAACTCAAGCTTTGTTTCTCTCCCATCAGCCAAAAACTTGGGCATGGCTACTTTATAGGTTTTTTCTGGATCAAGTTGTTCATCTCCTATTACCCAAAATTGACCTGCCTTCTTAATGTTAGAGACCTGCAGAAAACCACCTTTACCAATATTCACATAGAGACCAATATCGAGCGTTTTTTGAAGATCTTGACCCGACATTTCCACCATGCTAATTGGTCCTCCAAAAGGCAACATGGCTAAAATATCCTGTTGCATAATATCCCCTTCTAGATAATCATCGAGACGAATTGAACCACCATTAAGAATCGCACAATCGGCATCTTCCATAGCCCATATAAACGATGAGCCTATTAGCCATCCAATGTCTGCAGCACGATTTCTTACCGTCACTTCTCTGCAGTCGAACGCGGTATCGGCAGTAAAAATCACTTCGTAAGGATCAAAATCAGAAGCCTTGCTCCTTTCAGAAGCAAATTCCTCCCATTTGCTGACTATGGCGGCAACTTCAGGGTCTTCTTCAATGCTCTCATCAATTGCTATGAGTTTGCTCTTTACCTGAACCGCTCTTGTTTCGAAATAGTAATTCAAGGTATGAACATAAACTGAATTTGCATTTGCATCTGCCTTTGCAATGATTGTGTTTCCAACGCGTTCAATCATATTCTGATGATCATGACCTCCCATAATCAGAGGGAAAACTGGTAATCTTCGGGCCAACTCCCTATCACTGGTTTTTTCAAGGTGAGTCATCAAAGCAACTAAATCAGCTTCAGCGTAGAGCTTTTCATAAGTACTTTTCAATGCTAGGAAAACGGTACTATAATTCACATAATCCTTGATGTTAAAGGGTAAAGTTGCTGCCAATAAACCGAGTCTAACCTGACCATACTGCTCATCATAGAACTTGTGAACGATATAGCGTCCAATGTTTTTCTCCTTGCCGTCCTTCTTCTTAGTGAAGTAGGTTACTCCCATAGGAATACGATGAAAAACATTACAAGAAGTCCATTCAAACTCGCTCATATCCATACATTCCTTTAACTCTTCAAAACTCAAGTCGAATTCATGGTTTCCAAAAGTCACATAATCTAATCCAACAGCATTGAGTACTTCAACCATATGCTTTCCAGAAATTTTATTTCCATTTTCATCTTTCTGCAGTCCAATAAATGAGGGACTCAAAAAGTCACCAGGCAGCACCGTAATAAGGTTTGGATTTTCCGCCAAGAGGTGTTTCCTGAGACTTGCTACTCTTGCAAGCCCTCCCAATTTGGTTGATCGAGAAGCTGAAATCTCATAGACATCATTCATATGTAGAATTCGGAATTCGAGGGATGGCCCGCGAAACTCAGGCATGTCAGGAAATAAGGTTTCATCGTAGAGTTCTTGACCCTCGGCACTTGTTGTAGTTACTTCTTGACTAGAATCATTCTGATTTTGGCTAGTGGGTTCACAAGAACTAAGATCAAAAAGGAGGAGAAGGAAAATCCAAGAGGTCTGTTTCAACATATGCTATTGTTTGAATGCAAATTAAATCAAAATCGATTTTGAATTCTTGAACTAAATTTTCTGGCTGTTTAGCTCCCTGATTAACTTAGCAGAATGAAACATGCAAGTGTATCCTCTGTATCGATTGATAGGATAATGGACGGCAAACGTACTAAGTCGCCTGACTTGCTAGCAAGAGAAGAGCCATTGGAAATTAGGCTCTCCTCAGGCAAAGGCAGTTCAAGAATCCAAAGAGCAGTCTCTGTTACGATGCGAACCCCTGGTCATGACTTCGAATTAGCAATTGGATTTTTGTTTTCGGAGGGTATTATCCCGAACTATTCAGTGGTTTCTGGTATTCGCTACTGCATAAACAAGGAAACTGGAGAAGAAGAAACTAATATTATTCGGGTAGAACTAGATGAAGTCTTTGAATTGGAATGGAAGTCGGATCGCAACTTTTACACTTCAAGTAGCTGCGGTGTTTGTGGGAAAGCTTCGATTGAAGCGATTCAGACAAATAGCTCCTGCAAGCGCTTTGATGACGACCAACTTGCTTTTAGTGCAGAATTAATAATGAGTTTACCAGAAAAGCTTAGGAAAGAGCAAGCAATTTTCGAGCATACCGGAGGTTTGCATGCAGTGGCCCTTTTCGATGCTAAAGGGGAACTTCTAATCATGCGAGAAGATGTAGGCCGGCATAATGCCATGGATAAAGTTATTGGAGCAAAACTTATTCAAAATAAAACTGAATTCTCAGACTGCATCACCCTCTTGAGTGGTCGCGCAAGCTTTGAGCTAATCCAAAAAGCGGTAATGGCAGAATTTAAAGTCATTGCTGCTATTGGGGCACCCTCAAGTCTTGCCGTCTCCCTTGCCGAAAGCTTTAATCTGAGCTTAGTTGGCTTTGTAAAAGCCGACAGACTCAATGTTTATAACGACTCCTCACGAATCCATAGTTAATGAGGCTTCAACGTATATTTGCTAAACACAATTAACCGCTATGAAACATATTTTAATACTTCTGTTTTGCTGCTTAGGTTTTTACTCTTTTTCTCAGACTGGAAAAAATCAAAGTTTAGCAGTAATCGCTACTTGCTCTGCCGATCCAGGCTTTATTAAATTCGATTGGCCAGCTGATAATTTCACCGGAACCTATAACATTTACAAAAGATTAAGTCGTGATGATCAATGGGGTAACCCAATCGTAAGTCTAGCTGGTACCGATAGTAGCTACACCGATAGCAATATAGTAGTTGGAGAAGCTTATGAATATCGTTTCTATAAGTCGCAGGGAAGCAATTTAGTATCATTAGGCTACTTGTACGCTGGTATCCAGAAGCAAGCTGATGAGTCAGAAGGTCATATCATTCTTCTCATTGATACTAGCTATGCGGCTGCCTTAGACATAGAGATCGACCGCCTTGAAAGCGATTTAAGAGCAGAAGCTTGGTCTGTAAGTAGAAAGTATGTTTCGCGTTCAGAAAGTCCTGAAGACATCAAGGATGAGCTTTTTAGGAGCTATATCGACCGGTCTGAGGACATCAAATCAATTTTTATCATTGGTCATGTGCCTGTTCCATACAGTGGAGATTTCTCTTCATTTTCAGGAACTCCCCCACCCGACGGCCATGTTGAGGGTTCAGGAAATCATACAGGAGCTTGGCCTTCCGACTCATATTATGGAGATTTTTTCGGGAACTACACTGATAACACTGTGAACCGGACCACAGGAAATCAATCAAGGCATCATAATGTTCCAAATGATGGAAAGTTTGACCAAACAAATATTCCCGGTGATGTGATGGTTGAAATTGGACGTGTTGATTTCTTCGATATGCCTGCCTTTGCAAAATCCGACACGCAATTACTAAAAGACTATTTTGTCAGAAACCATGCATATAGAACAGGCTCAGTTCAATCTGTAGATAGAGCCGTGATCGATGACAATTTTAGAGGTTTAAATCTTTCATCTACCGCTTGGCATAATCTGAGTGCATTTTTCCCTATTGACAGCATCCACCACGACCAAGGAGCTGATTATTTTGGCCTACAAAAAACACAGCCATACTTATGGTCATATGGTTGTGGAGCAGGATCTTACACCTCGTGTAATGGCATTGGTAGAACTAGCGACTTCGTGAATAATAGTTTGCAAAATGTATTTACCATGCTCGCTGGAAGCTACTTTGGAGACTGGGATTCTCGAAATAATCTGATGCGAGCGGCCACCGCGAATAGCGCTTTGGTTTGTTTTTGGGGTGGAATCCCAAAATGGTATATCCACCATATGGCCTTGGGTAAAAACATAGGCTACGGAGCAAAAATCAGTCAGAACAATGTCTCCGAGTATTTCAACGGGCAATTTAACCTATCCCACAATAAAATACATATTGCGCTAATTGGCGACCCAAGTTTGAAACTTCACTATTTCGAGGGTCTTGACGTTTTTAGTGCAACAAGTGAAAGAAATAAAGTAAAGTTGAATTGGAACAAGCCAGTAGACAAAGTAGAAGGATATATGGTGTACAGAATTTCTAAAGATGACAATCGACCTTTCAAAATTCATAGCGGGATTCTAGACACGAACTATTTTGAGGATATAAACAACAATGAATCTGGACCACATGAATACATGGTTCGAGCGGTGCAATTTGACACTACAGCAAGTGGGTCTTATGAAAACTTAAGCCCTGGTATCTTTACTTTAGTTAATCATAATTATATAGCTGGCAATAAAGTATATAAAGAATCATTATTTGACCTAAGAGTTTACCCAAATCCAAGCAAAGGCTTTGTTAACTTACAATTTACAACTTTCGAAAATCAAGAAATCAGTATTAACCTGAAAGACATAAACGGAAGAAACATAGGTCATGAAAACTTCAAAAGCCAGCAGGGTATCAACCAAAGAAGAATTGATCTTTCAGGATTAAGCAAAGGAATCTATATGCTTGAATTAAGAGAAGGCTCAGGAAATATGACCTACAGGAAAATCAGCCTTCAATAATGAAATTAAGAATCCTAAACAACAGTGTTCGACTTCGACTTAGTAAGTCAGAAGTTCAAAACCTAATACAAAAACCAAGTATTGAGGCGAAGACCAACTTTCCTTCTGGAGAAAGTCTTCGTTACAGACTTGAAAAAGGAGACTCTGAGGAAGTAAGCTTTTCAAATAATGAGCTCGTTGTAAGAATAGACACTCATGAGACTGAAGCTTGGTGTAAGAGCGAAAAAGTCGGAATTCGAAAGTCTTTCGAAAGCAAAACTGGCCCATTGATTGTGTTGATAGAAAAAGATTTTCAATGCCTTGTTGGAGACGAAAAGATCGACCAATCCGACCAGTTTGCACACCCATCCCCTAGAAAATAGTAAACTATATAAAACTAAATATCAATTGTTTAAACAATATTACTTAAGCTTTCTATTCACATACACTATTAACTTAGCTTTCGGGCAAAACCCTCAAGATCCAGTACGGGTTGAGATGAAATATCAGTGTGACATTGACAGCCTAAAGGTCCCTGTTGTTATTGAATTAGAAGAAAGCCCAAATGGCTGGTATCTTGATTGGGAAGGAGTCGAAATCCCTGAAGGAAAAGAAGGCTGTGAATTATGGCTGAACATTTTTGAAAATGATCAGCCTATAGCATATTACAAAGGCCTTAGTACACCAATGACATTCAGCTATTTTAGCACTAGCTCAGATTCAATCGATCTCAGTTTTTCCCTTGGAAATATGTGGAAGAAACAAGATTGCTTTTGCTTTTTCAAACAGATTAAAGTTCCGGTGATTCGCTCCTGGAAAGACACTCTTGACCTAGCGCAAGACCGCGATTGGTACTTCTTTAAGTACCTAACTATGAACCAGTATGAAGAGTCCTTGGTGAACAGAGATAAGTACATGGCGAAAATCGTTACGCTGAATAGGAGTTTAAATTACCTCAACTTAAGCAATGGTAAAGTTGCATCCGGTTCGAAATGGATGAGAAAAGGAAACGTTTATAAAATCAGTGAAAAATGGGAACTAGCCCCAGTTTACCCCTATCAGGAATACAAATTGCTCAATGGGGAAAAACTCAAAGGAACAGAACTCATTGAGCAGGGCAAAGTGGATTTAGATCTAATAAAGGGACTTGAGAAACAGTTCTACTTGAAAAAATATGCTCCTTGAACTACTTAATGTTCTCAAGCAGCATAAAGGGCTTTGCGTTTTGCTGCCAGTAGTTGTCTAGGTTCTTATTCTCTGGGTATGCGGGGAACCACATATGACTCAAAACTAGATCGTCATCGCCATCTCCATCCCAATCTCCCATATCCATAGTGAGCCATCTTCCACTGCTATACTCCGGAATACTTGACTTTTTGAAATTCCAGTTTCCTTGGTTTTCTAAGAACACAAAAGACTCTTGTGGATAGTCTTTAAAATCAGGAAAGAATGAAATAGCCGCAACATCTATATCTCCATCTTTATCGAAATCACTGACTTTTGCAGAATAAGCACCATTGAGGTATTCAAAAAACAACTGGCTAAATCGATAGTCACCTTTGTTGATATAGCCGTAAACACCGTGATACGGCTTTAATATTGGATCGTAGTCGGCATTGTCACCGCAGGTGTAGATAATATCTTCTAGATCATCACCATTGAGGTCAACAAACTCAAAGTAACTACTCCCATACATAGGAGGAAATCGCAATAAACTCTTCGAGGTGAAATTTGCATTTCCATCATTGATATAGGCAGTTATCCCTTCGTCACCTTGAGCCGAAAGCACTACCACATCTGGAATGGAGTCTGAATTAATGTCTCGAATAACCGAGCGCATTGAACCGGGTTTTGCATTTAGCTTTTTTCGTTTATACACATCAGAGCCTTGATTCAAGAACAGAGATAGCTGTCCTGTTTGATATCCAAATTCAGATATTAAAACATCCAGCTTTCCATCTTGGTCAAAATCTGCATAACTTGCATAAACAGGTCTTTGTAGCTTATCGATAAGCACTTTTGTTTTGCCGTTTGCCTCTAACCTTATCAAGGCACCTTTAGGATCATCCGTTGGGAAGACTTGTCCCATACTCAGAAGATATGATGCTCCGTCAATTTTTTTACGGTGGGATATTGCGATGGCCACATTATCCTCTTTTTCAAGTTTAAGGCCCTTTTTATAGCTTTTTAAGCCGGTTCCCTTGCTTTCAGATACGATCAATCGCTCGTCTGCATCAAACTCGACTAGCACCGCCCCTCCTTGCCCAGCTAGCTCTGAAGGAAACTTCGCTGCAAAAAGGTCAGTTCTTTCCGGAATCGCAATTCTCTTGGGCAACTCGAAGTCTTTTTTTGATTTACTCAAGTAGTATGACTTAATTTTTTCCCAGTCGGCTCTTTCCATCAAGGCTTCCTTAGGAAATACTTGTGCCTCTTCTATGATCTTTTTACCCTCCTCTGTGCTAGCGCTGAATTCCATTTCTCGACGCTCTTCATCCTCATAAATACCGTAGCGCATTCCCATCTGAGGTAGAACCACATTTTTCCATGTCCATGTATCGAGCATCTCAGGCTTAGGATAGGCATGACAAGTCACACAATATTTCTTAGAAAGCTCATATCCAGAAGCCTCCTTGGCGATTTTGCTCTTCGGTTTTTCTTGGCTTTCAGTTTTCGGTTTCGACTCTTCACAAGCGCTCAGAATTAGCGCGAAAGACAGAAGGAACAATAGAGCGTATTTCATTTTACAAATCTAGTACTAGTGTTGAACGGAGAACAATATGAACTTCTTTGAGTTCCGCTTCTGAAAATTTAATTCATTTGCAGCCAAATATATCATCCTAATTAGATGAAACGAATAACAATCGCCAAAGGTGACGGAATAGGTCCGGAAATCATGAACGCTACACTTTCAATCTTGAAAGCAGCAGATGTACCTCTAGAATACGATGAGATCGAAATAGGTGAAAAAGTTTACAAAAGTGGTGTTCTATCTGGAATAGCACCCGAATCATGGGATACCCTAAGAAGAAACAAAGTATTCCTTAAAGCTCCCATTACTACACCTCAAGGTGGTGGATACAAGAGTTTGAACGTTACTGTGCGTAAGACTCTCGGTTTATTTGCAAACGTTCGTCCATGCATCACTTACACTCCTTTTGTTAAGTCGAACCACGACAAAATGGACATCGTAATTGTTCGTGAAAATGAAGAAGACTTATATGCGGGAATCGAACACCAACAGACTCCAGAGGTTGTTCAAACCCTTAAGTTAGTTTCTCGTCCAGGTTGTGAGAAAATTGTTCGTTACGCATTTGAGTATGCAAAAGCCTACGGAAGAGAAAAAGTCACTTGTATGACTAAGGATAACATCATGAAGCACTCTGATGGAATGTTCCACGATGTATTCAAACAGGTTGCTAAAGAATATCCTGAAATCAAGGCAGATCATTGGATTATTGACATTGGATCTGCAGTTGTTGCCAACAGACCCGAAACTCTAGATGTTGTGGTAACATTGAACCTTTATGGTGATATTATTTCAGACATCGCAGCTGAAATCTCTGGATCAGTTGGACTTGGTGGTAGCGCGAATATTGGAAAAGAGATTGCAATGTTTGAAGCGATTCACGGATCGGCTCCTGATATTGCTGGCAAAGAGATGGCAAACCCATCAGGGCTTATCAATGCTGCTGTAATGATGTTAGTACATATCGGACTTCCAAAACATGCAGAAAAGATCAGAAATGCTTGGCTATGTGCCATTGAGCAAGGTTTCCACACTGCCGATATTTATGGCAAAGGTCAAAGCACTCAAAAGGTAGGAACAAGTGAATTTGCTCAAAAGGTTATTGACAACCTAGGAAACACTCCCCAATATCTGAAAAAAACTGAGTTTGGCGAAAGTGGTGAGATTAAGATTGAAACGAAATTTAAGTCTCCAGAAAACAAAAAACTAGAGGGAATTGATGTTTTCATCGATTGGAATGATGACAACAGAAACCCTGACACCATTGGTGAAGGACTTAAGTCCATGACTGACAATCCATTCAAGCTGAAAATGATTACGAACAGAGGGGTTAAAGTATTCCCTGATGGCATGCCAGAAACTTTCTGTACTGATCACTGGAGATGTAGATTCATCCCTCAAAATGGAAAGGCAGTGTCGAATGATGATGTGGTTAAACTACTTAGCAATGTAAGTGAAGCTGGATTTGATTTCATCAAAACAGAGCATCTCTACACTTTTGATGGTGAGCGTGCTTATTCTCTTGGACAAGGGGAGTAAGCTTTTACACATGTTTGTTTCTGAATTCTTTGATAAGAATTTGAAATGCAGTTACACTTAGCAATCATGCTCAGTCATCAGCAACTGATCTACAGGAAAACCTAAAGTCTTTGCTTTCTTGACTAGTTTTTTGTAGAGGGCCTCCTCCATTATAGTCGTTCGGCATAAAACCCAAAGCGTTGTGCGTTTTGGCGAACCTACTAAGGCATATTGGTAGTTCTCATCGAGCGCGATGATTTCGTAGGGTGATTTGATTAATGGAAAAAAGGAAACTTTCAAACGAGCATTGTTTGTTCCTTCTACTGGAAAAGCCTTTCCAGTGATATCGCTAACGCTTCCATCTCTTTTATCGATGCATTTGTTGTACACTTCTACTTCATTCTCCTTCAGAGTGTATTCAGCATAGGTGCATTTGCAATTTCTTTGCGGTCTGATTGGAATACTCGCAATTTCATACCATCGTCCCTGGTATCGCTCCAAATCAACTTTTTCTACAACGGGTAAGTCTTTGCTCGACTCGCAGGCAGCGAAGAAAATTAAGCAAGCAAAAAGGAGCCTGGACATCAATAGATTTTCATGACCAAAATCTCAAAAGAAATGGTTTCATTGGGAGGTATAGTATGCTCTCCTATTAGCATGTCCTTTGAACCTTTCTCTCCATAACCCAGATTTGGCGGCAGAATAAACTTCGCGCGTTCTTCGAGTGACATTAAGGTTAATGCTTCATTGAAACCAGGAATCACCCCTTTGTCGCCAACCACAAATTTTGCGCCTTTTGGAGTTTGGTCAAAGACTTTTCCATTAGATAGGCGACCTACAAACCATATTTTGACTTTGTCGCCATTGTTTACTTTTTGACCAGTCCCTTCTTTCAATTTGATATAAGTCAAACCTGATTCGGTAACTGTTTTTTCACCTTCTTGGGCCTTCAGGCCAAAGGCAAAAAAGAATAGAATTGATAATGTAGCTAGAGTTTTCATTTCACTAAAAATAAAAAAGCCCTCTACAAGAGGGCCGTTATTCTTACTTTTTTGGCATTTGCTTCAATATCTCAAGGAGGAATTTCCAAAATTTTTGGACTGTTCGAATATCTACCATTTCGTCTGGTGAATGCGGATTTCGAATGGTTGGTCCAAAGGCGATCATGTCCAAATTAGGATGTGATTGTGAAATAATTCCACACTCTAATCCTGCATGAATAGCCATAACCTCTGGAATCTTTCCAAACATGTCGTTATAAATCGACTGACATGTATCAAGGATATCTGACTTTGGGTTGGGTGTCCACCCAGGGTAATCACCTGCATGTTCCACGGAAGCTCCAGTCACAGCATATGCTGATTCAATCATTTGAGCACAATCCTCTTTCGCTTCTTCAACAGAACTTCTGGTTAAACATTGAATTAGAATTTGTCCATCTTCGATGTGCACCCTCGAAAGATTGGTTGATGTTTCTACCAGACCTTCAATATCGCTGCTCATTTTAAAAACTCCATTCGGATTAGCGTAAAGAGCATTTAACCAATTGGTTTGGTCTTGTTTGCTCATACACTTTGATGCTGCATCAGTAGCTTCGTAAGCCAAACTAGCATTAGGATCGGTGCTTGATAGATTCGCTTTAACTTGTTTCTCAAAGTCACTAACAAAAGCCTTAAAAGCCTCTGAATGCTTATTGGGAACAAGCACATTCACAAATGCTTCTCTTGGAATTGCATTTCGCAAGCTCCCACCATCAAAGGAAACAACTCGCAGTTCAAATTTTCTTGAGGCCTCCCATAATAAGCGAGTCATAAGCTTGTTTGAGTTTCCTCTCTGCAAGTGAATTTCTACTCCCGAGTGACCTCCTTTAAGTCCTTTCATAATTAGCCTGAAAGCTTGATGAGCATCCGGGGCACTTTCTTCTTGATAGTTGCCCGTGATATTAGTATCTATTCCACCAGCACAACCTATACAAAGCTCTCCTTCGTCTTCATAGTCCATATTCAGAAGCACCTCTCCTTTGCACCAGTTCTTTTGCAAAGCAAAAGCTCCGGTCATTCCAGTTTCTTCATCTACTGTGAACAAAGCTTCGATAGGACCATGAGGGATATCTGTTGATGATAATATACTCATCGCTGCAGCGACACCCATTCCATTGTCTGAACCCAAGGTAGTTCCTTTTGCTTTTACCCAATCACCATCTACATAGGACTGAATTCCCATGGTATCAAAATCAAAATCTGTATCCGAATTCTTTTGATGAACCATATCAATATGACCTTGCAGAATGGCCGCTTTGCGATCTTCCATCCCTTGGGTTGCAGGTTTTCTGATAAGCACATTACCTATGTCATCTACCAGTGTTTCTAACCCTAAACTTTCCCCGAAAGCTTTTACAAAGGCAGTTACACGCTCTTCTTTTTTCGAAGGCCTTGGCACCGCATTAAGGTCTTCAAAATGGTTCCAAAGTGCTTTCGGTTCTAAGGCTCTAACGGCTTCGCTCATATTGTTAATATTTTATTCTTAATTCGAATGATGTGGTCGGCCGAAAATAGCCATTTTAGCTATGCAAGAGTGGACATGTTTTGAAGCTCTTGCTTATTCTACAGTATGCTAGATGATTTAATTCATAACGATTTCTTTGAGCAACTTCAAGTTGACAATGAAGTGCTGGCTCAAGCGCGCCTGCTATTTAGCGAACCCTTGCTTCCTGATCCAAACTTTAGTAGAACACTCATTTACTTAAGCAAACACAACGAATCAGGTAGTGTTGGTTTTATTCTGAATAAACCTACTGGTTTGATGCTCACAGATGTTCTTGAAATTGACATTCCAATCGACTTCCATTTATTTATGGGAGGACCTGTAGAACCTTATGGCTTGTTTTTTCTGCATTCAATTGGCGAAGAAATTTCGGATGCCATTGAAGTAGAACCAGGAATTTATTGGGGCGGCAATTTTGAGGAAATTAAAAGTCTGATTCAGCAAGGAAGACTTGATGAAACTCAGATAAAGTTCTTCTCAGGCTATTCTGGCTGGGGCGAAGGGCAACTAGAAGATGAGCTTGAAGAGAAAAGCTGGCTGGTTAAGAAAAGAGGGAAAGTGAATCCTTTTGACGATTTATCCAAAAAAAGCTGGAATAGTATTCTTAAGAATTTTGGAGGCAAACACAAGCTTTTAGCCTCTTTTCCAGAAGACCCTTCACATAACTGATTGCTGCAAAATCAGACTCATTTTCTTGGCTAGGTTGCAAAAAAATCGCTTGTCTTTATATCCTGCTACCCATTGAATTCCTCTGACTGAATTTGTAAGCCAAATTTCGTCGGCATGTAAAAGGTCGCCAGATGTAATTGGTCGAATCTTATGATCCAATCCAAGCTTTCTCAAGTTGTTGAGCACCACAGAACGCATCACTCCAAAAATTGCTCCCTCGCTCATAGGAGGAGTAATCGCAAGATTACCGTGAATCACAATCACATTCGAGCTCGTTGCCTCGGCAATATTACCCGCAGTATTTTTAACGAATAAGTCATTAAAGCCCCTTTCTTTGGCCTCTATAGAGGCCAAAACTTGATTTAATCTTCCGTAGGTCTTTAATGAAGACATAAAGTTTTGGGGTAATTCCACCTCTTCACTTAGCCCCATGAAAAGCCCATCATGATTAAGTTCATAAAGAGGTTTACTCAGTTGCTCAGCACTAATCAATAAACTCGTGTCATGTGATTTGGGCAGATAATAACCTTCTGAATCTCTGAAGACATTTAATCGAAGGCGACCATTATCGACTTTGTTGGCCTCAAGTATATCCCAAAGCAGTTTCGACAATTGGCTTTTGGCTAGAAACGGACTCTTCTTCATCTTAAGCTTTTCAAGAGTCATTTCGATACGTTCTTCGTGAAGGTTGAGCCAAAGAGGCATAGAATCGTAAATCCTAATGGTTTCAAAAAATCCATCCCCAAAAAGGAATCCTCTGTTTAGCAGAATTTCATGCTCAGATGAATTGACCAATTTGTCATTATGTATTAAGAAACTCATCCTAAAAATTGATCGACGATAAATTCAATATCAATATTCTTCTCTACCAAAAAAGTCTTCATTCCCAATGCCTTTGCTGGAATAACATCACGTTCCTTATCCCCTACCATAATACTTAAACTTGGGTCTACATTAAACTTTGCAATTGCTTTTTCAAAGAGTAGTGAACCAGGTTTTCTTCCGAGAGACTTACCCTTTATATCGTGATAGGGAGAATGATACAAGCCATCGAACACTACTCCGTTTTCAGCTAATAATTCCTCCATGTAATCATGCACCTTTCTTACATCTTGATGGCTATAAATACCTTTTGCTATTCCACCCTGATTTGTAATCAAGATTAAGAGATAGCCAGCATCTTGAAACCTCTTGAGGTTGTTGGACACATTAGGACACAAGGCGAAGTTTTTAGTTTGCCAGACATAGTCTCCTTGTTCCAGGTTTATCACACCATCGCGATCGAGGAATAGCGCTTTATTCATAGCCATTTTACTATTTGATTCAGAAAGTTAATGAATATTCTCGGTTCTAAAAGAACACAAAAAAGCAGTCCGAAAACAGCGCCATAATAGTGGGCATCATGCGCTATTCTATCGCTGGATCTTTTGTCCATATATACTTCGTAAAATAAATATAGAGGGCCGAAAATAAATGCCGGAATTCCGAAAGGAATTAAGAACAATCTGATTTCTGAAAGCGGTTGTAACAAGATTGCCGCAAATAGCACTGCTGATACTGCACCTGAAGCACCAACAGCGTTGTAAGCTGGATTATCACGATGTTTTCTCAATCCAGGTAGTGATGCAAACAATACTCCACCTACATAAAGCAAGAGATAAAACCAAATTCCTTTGATGCCGAAAAGGTTCCCAAACCAAGCTTCAACAATTCTTCCGAAGCTCCAGAGCACGAACATATTGACCAATAAATGAAATAGATCAGCATGTATCAAAGCATGGCTAATCATCCGATACCATTGCTTCCTGTGATAACAGAGCCATGGGTTATATTCAAGCTTCGCAAAAAGATCGCGATTAGAAAAGCTCAAAAAAGAGATAATAGCGGTTATGGCAATTATCAAGGTATTGATTGTCATCGTGCAAAGTTAGTGCTATGGAAACTATCTTTGCCTAAATGTCTTTTAAAGCTTCAAAATATCCGCAGCATTTAGCAAAAACGAGTCCTCAAGCACTAGGGCTGGAAGTGGAAAGTGCAAAAGGATCGTACTTGTGGGATAAAAATGGCAAGCGATATATCGATTTAATAGCGGGCATTTCTGTGATGAATTTAGGACATCAGCACCCAGCTATTGTTGCTGCTGTAAAAAACCAAATGGACAGATATGCCCATGTCATGGTTTACGGTGAGTTTGTTGAAGATAACACTCGCCAGCTTTCTGAGAAACTCAATTCTTGTCTTCCAAAGCAACTTAACTGTTCCTACTTTGTGAATTCAGGCACCGAGGCTAATGAGGCGGCTGTCAAGCTTGCTCGAAGACACACAGGTAGAAGTAAAATTATTTCGTTTCGTGGCGCATACCATGGCAGTACTTTAGGATCACTTAGCATCAGTGGGAATGAAAAAAAGAAATCGAGTTTCAGGCCTTTAATACCCGATGTTGAATTCATTAATCTAAACGAGCATCGCGAATTAGAGAAGATTGATGGAAACACAGCGGCAGTAATTCTTGAGCCGATCCAAGGCGATGCAGGGGTAAGAATTGCGAGTAATGAATACATGCTTGCACTTCGCGCTAAGTGCGATGAACATGGTGCACTACTCATTTTTGATGAAGTTCAAAGTGGTATAGGAAGAACAGGAAAACTCTACGCCTTTATGCACTCGGAAGTAGTTCCGGATATTCTAACCAGTGGAAAGGCATTAGGAGGTGGACTTCCTATCGGGTGTTTAATTAGCTCTCAAGAAATAATGAGTTCTTTTAGCAGCGATCCTATGCTAGGACACATAAGCACCTTTGGAGGAAATCCAGTTGCCTGCGCGGCAGCATTAGCGGTTCTTACAGAAGTAAATGATTCAACAATTCTCGATCATGTTGAAGCTAAAGGAGCGCTCCTTGAAAGTCATCTCCAACATCCTAAAATTCGTGAAATCAGGAGAAAAGGCTTGATGTTAGCTATTGACTTAGCCTCAGAGGAAATGGTTGAAAGCCTTATATTTAAAGCACTTGATCGAGGGCTGATATTATTTTGGTTTTTATCTCAAGCCCAATCCTTCAGAATTGCACCTCCTTTAAATATTGACGATCAGGACCTCATCGAGTCGGCTGAAATAATCAAGGAAATCCTTGACGAAATCGTATAAAAAAAGCCCCGCGGGAAAACGGGGCTTTTACTAACCAAAATTTATCTCTATCGAAGCTATCCGAAAGAGGCGGCAAAAGTACATCGATATATTGAATTGGGCAAGCTATTTTGGAAATTCAATGCTGAAACTTGAACCTTCCCCTACGCTGCTTTGAAGTTTCACTAGAGCATTCAATTTCTTGGCACTTTCTTTAACTAAGAACAAGCCAAGACCTGATCCATTAGAATCATTGGATGTTCGAAAAAACATTTGGAATATTTTCTCTTGGTACTCCTCAGGAATCCCTTGCCCATTGTCCTTTACCTCAATTCTGAACATCTCGTCGTTTTCTTCAAAATTTAGCTCTATCCAAGCTTGATTTTTGTTGAAATCAGCATAATTAATGGCATTCGCAATGAGGTTGTACAAAATAACCTTCAGACGATATTCGTCCGACATAACCATTTGCCCTTCTGAGACATTAATTTTTAACTCGACCTCTTCGGCTTTTTCATAGTGCATGAGCTCAGAACGAATGCCTTCCACCAATGCCTTCAAAGCAACTGGCGACTTTTCAATTTCTATGCGCTTATTTTTAGAAAAATTGACAACATCTTGGATATAACTTTCCATTCTTAAAATCAAAGCCTTTTGCATTTCAGGAGCACTTAACTCAGAGCCATCATCCACTTTCAATTCTAGTAAAGATTGCAAGGTCGCGAGTGGACCACGCATATCATGAGCAACGCTATAGACAAGCGAATCCAAATCTTCATTCAAACTTTTTAGGTCTTCATTTCGAGTCTCCAATTCAGCCTGAGTTTGTTTCAACGAATTAATGTCCTGTATATTCCAAAGTCGGTAATCCTTGCCAGCAGATTGAAAAGGAAGAACACTAAGCTGAATCCATTTAGAATTCCCTCTTTTATCTTCAATAATGGTTTCGTCTGTCCATTTCTCATTTTTGGCCAACTGGTTGAGCATTTGGCTCAAGCTGTCCATTTCAATATGAGTAATCAGATCTCTTGGATTTGACCCAATAAGGTCTGATTTAAAACGCCTGAATATTTTCTCAGCACCGTCATTAACATCAAGTATGAGATTGGAATGTGGGTCAACCAAAATGATCCCTGAATTAGAATTATCGTAGATCGCTTGGAGTAGCTGCTCCTTTTCATCTAGACTAACATTCTGGAGTTTCGAAACTCCTTTTAACTCCTCTCGTTACTTAAAATAACGCTCGAGCTTGTCGAGGTTGTCGTCATAATAGGTTCTGTAATTATAAGAAAGCAAAAGCGCAAGGACAAAATTTGTGAGTAAAGCATATTGCCTCTGAATGGGTAGGTTTTTCGGGTCTATCCCTGCATCAAATCCGATATTGAATTCTGTATAGTAAAGCAAGAAGATAAAGAAGACTACCGTCAATAGCTGTGACACCAGTAATACTCTGTTATTGATGGTGTTTAGGAACAGGCTATAGGCAACGGTGATATAGAATAATTGAACATTCGCATCCTGTCCGACAGAGGTAGCTGCTAAGAAGATACTTAGTGAACCGACCGCTGTTGTCAGCCACATAGCCACCTTGTAATAATTCGTTCCGTTTAATACATAAATAGGGACGTAGGCAAATCCCAAAATACTAACCCACCAAAAGAGTGGGCCGATACCTTTGAGGTAATAAAGAAAGAGAGCTCCAGATATAAGCGACAAGAAGAAAAAGAGGATGTAGACATTGTTAAATACAATTCCTCTTTTAAGCTTAGGTGGCATCTCGGGTTTTACCCCGTTTAAATAAAGCCTTCTAAATATTCCTTGATCCTTTTTCGACATTCGAACTTGCTTAGAACTTATCCAATGCTTTTAAGTCGAGGGCTGTAACCTCTTCAACAAATGGGTTCCACAATTCAGTGATAAAAGTATCTAATTCAGTTCTTGTAATCTCCAGCTTCCTCATCGCTCTTCGGTGTGCTGCCCGAAATTCTGGATTATCCCCCTCGAATGACTGATATGCTAAACTCCTTGCTCGGTTCAAACTAGAGTTTAAGTACTCCGTCACGTGGTCATAACCTTTAAAGTTTTGCTCTGTTTGATATGCCTTTTTCAGCTTTACAATACTTTTTTGAATTGTATCCATTCGAGATTTCAAACTGTCCTTTAGGCTAGAATCTATTCGGGAGAAAAAGACCATTTTAAACTTCGACATTGAGGATTCAATTTCCTTTATCGTTTCAAACTGGTTATAAGCTGAATCGATTAATGCGTGTGACTCTTCTGCCACATTGTGCATCCGCTTCATTGCTTCATTGTCAATAGCCCAAGAAGGATCGAATTTAAGCTTAACAAGGCAGGAATCTTTGCTTTTACCGTATTCGAAGCGAAGTTTGTATTGGCCCTCCACAGCCAACACACCACCTGGTGCCTGTCGATTTGCTTTTTGCTCTCTGTGATTTGGAAGACGTTTACCATCATGCCTCATATCCCAAGCAAGCAAATTAATTCCAGTATCAGCCATGAACTTTTGAGTCCGAATGAGTGAATTATCAGCATCAAAAACTTTCATACTCAATCCAGGCTCGTTCTTGCCCCCCTTCTTTCTCTTTTGCCCATTTTTAATGTAAAGCTGAACCAGGGCACCATTGCGCTTATTCTCTGCTTTGTAATGAGCGTCGGCTGTGAATCGCACGCCACTGGTTGGACGATTAAAATGCATATACGCATCATTCGGTTTGAAGACATATAGGCCAGAATCCATTATCCCAGAGTTCTTCTTGGTGATTTCCCGAAGTGGATTGATATTGTCAATTACAAAGGCAGATCTTCCAAATGTTCCTAACACAAGCGATGACTCTCTTTCTTGTAAGGCCATATCCATTACTGAAACAGCAGGTACGCCATGTTTCCAGCGCTCCCAAGTTTGACCCGCATCCATACTAATCCATAAGCCTTGCTCAGTGCCAAGGAAAAGCAAATTAGGTTCTTCAGTATCTTCAATTATTGAGAGTGCATATCCTTTTATATTTGGTTTTACTAAACTCTTGAAACTTAGCCCTCCATCCCTAGACACGTAAGCATAAGTTGACCAGTCATTTCTTCTATAGTTATTGGCTATTACAAATACAGTATTTGCATCCTGCCTTGAAGCGTAGATGTATGGAATCCAAGACCCCGAAGGAAGTCCTTTTAACTTGGCGCTCAGGTCCTTCCAAGAAGCACCCGCATCAGAACTTAGGTGCAACCTTCCATCATCAGTACCGACCCATAGTTTTCCTTTCTCAACTGGGGAGGCTTCGATGGCAAGAATACTTGTGAAGTTTTCCGCCTTTGTGGCATCAATCGTTAGTCCACCACTTTGAGCTTGATTCTGTTTTGTACTATCATTTGTACTCAGGTCAGGAGAAATATTAAGCCATGAATTTCCCTGATCCTTGCTTTTGTGGACATGTTGACTTCCGAAGTAAATGGTATTCGAATCAAATGGATCTTGCTCCAAGGCAGCATTCCAATTATAACGAAGATTCAAGCTGTCGGAGCTCGGCTGAATGTATCGGTTAAAACCAGTTTTTCGATCGTAGCGATAAACATTCCCTCCTTGATACATGGCATATCCATAGCGAGGATTCGGCAAATAAGGAAGCACATCAAATCCATCACCAAACAAAAGCTCTTGAAAATCAGCATTTCTTATTCCGCCATTTTCCCATTTATAAGCAGGTCCGACCCAAGAACCATTATCCTGCATCCCTCCATAAATATTAAATGGGAGTTCATTGTCGACATTGATATGATAGAATTGACCTAAAGGAAGGTTTTCTGCAAAGCGCCAAGTTTTACCACCGTCACGACTAATATTTAATCCTCCGTCATTTCCATTGATTAAATAAGAAGGATCATCGGGATGAATATAGAGGGCCTGATGGTCAGGGTGCACCCCTGAATAAGGCAGAATTACTCTAAAACTTTTTCCACCATCATCACTCTGACTAACCAGAGAGTACAAATTGAAAATTCTATTCTCATTTTTTGGATCAACATAAATGTCTGCATAATAGAATGGTCTGTTTCCAATATTCTCCGTACTAACGATTTTCCAGTTCTCTCCCCCATTGGTAGAACGGTACAAGGCGGTTTTTTTAGACTCGACTAAAGCATAAACAATGTTGGGTTTTGAAGCTGCAATTGCCAATCCTATTCTTCCAAAGTCGGAATCAGGAAGCCCATGATGTTTGTTCTTTTTCTTCCAAGTTTTCCCAGCGTCGTAACTTATATATAGTCCAGAACCAGCCCCACCTGACTTGAAGAACCATGGTTTTCGCTCATATTGCCACATAGCAGCAATCAGCTTATTTGGGTTTTGTGGATCTAAAACTAAATCTGCACAGCCAGTAGTATCGTTAATGAAGAGAATTTTCTCCCAGTTCTCTCCCCCGTCTGTTGTTTTGAAAACTCCACGCTCTTTGTTCGGTCCCCAAGCTGAACCCAGTGATGCAACAAAAACAACATCAGGGTTCTGCGGATGTACAATGATTCTATGAATGGTTTTGGTTCCTTCCAATCCCATTAAGTTCCACGTGCTCCCTCCATCAATTGACTTATATATGCCAGCTCCACTACTTTGAGAGTTTCTAGGATTGCCTTCACCGGTTCCAACCCACATAACGGCGGGATTTGA
>Ga0209631_10001076_pt1 | contig 36106 bp, 25 predicted proteins | sample COG_08_FD_184752 | JGI IMG/M metagenome (GOLD analysis project Ga0209631, IMG submission 184752) | Pelagic Microbial community sample from North Sea - COGITO 998_met_08 (SPAdes) (version 2) | ecosystem: Environmental > Aquatic > Marine > Neritic zone/Coastal water | place: Helgoland, sampling... | reverse complement strand
CAATTTACAAATTCGCCAGGAAGTTCCACGCCATATGGTTATACTTCTGGTACACCTGCTAATCCTGGTACACCTGCCAATCCTGGTACACCTGCTAATCCTGGTACACCTGCCAATCCTGGTACACCTGCTAATCCTGGTACATCTGGTACTACTACATCAGTATTCACTCCCTCGCCAGCTGCAACTCAAACTTTTAGAGAAGAATGTGAGACAAAGTGTATGGCGGCTGATACTGAGAAGACAAAGGAAGAATGTTATAAATTATGTAATCAACATAATGGATTCGCTATGCTATAGAAGAATGTCCAGAATTTAATTGTAAATCAGGAAATATTAAAAATAAAATAAAAAATAACTATGAAACAAAAATGAAATCATTGAAAAGTAATGTTTTAGATGTTAATATGAATTTTGGACCAAATGACATTGAAAATTATGATATTCCTTTAAATTGTGATGTATATTATGGATATACACTATATGAGAATGAAAATTATAAAAAACTAGAAGGTGGACAAGGAAATAATAAAAGAAAATTTAAATTTGAATTGAATGCTAATGATTGTACATATACATTATTAAACATGGGTATAAGTCAAACAAGCGATGAAAATATGGAAAGTTTAATTGGTTCACAAAGTTTTGTAGAACCAAGTGTTTCAACAGATATAAGAGATAGTGTATCCGAATCAAAAACAGGTAAAACAGAGGCGGGAGAAACGGTGGGAACATAAGATATGATGTATATGCATGAAAAACAAATAAAATATAGAGGATGACAATACAATATTAAAAATAATATATGAATTATATTATATAATAATAATAAATGAATCTAGAAGATGCAAAAAAAATATTAGAAAAATATGAAAAAAAAAAAAATAAAATTAATATAAAAAAGAATAATACAAATCTTAAAAATACAACAATTGAAAATTATATTACAAAAATAAAATATATACATTATAATATTTGTAATAAAAAAATAAATATAAAAAAAATAAGTAATATTTTGTTAGATGCTTATAATATAAAAGATATAGAATATGTTATAAAAAATTTCAATTATTTAGAAAATAAAAAACTCATAACATATCTATATAACAAATATGAAAATATAAATACAATAAAATCATATTTAATTCCTTTTACAGTTCTATGTAGCAAAATAGATTATTATAATGAAAATAATGTTCATAAAAATTTAATTGAGAATATTAAAAAAATTAATAAAACATATGAGGAAGATAGAGATAATAATTCAATAAATATAGAAGATAAGAATAAATTAATTATAAATTATGATAAGGAAGAATTACAAAAACAATTAGAAACATTAAATAATATTGAAGAACAACTTATTTTTGCTTTATATACTTTCATACCACCAAGAAGATTAGAATATTCAAATATGATAATTGAAGAAAATGATATAAACTTAGATAATAAGTATAATTATATAATTATAGATAATAATAATCCAATAAAATTTGTATTTAATAATTATAAAACGAATAAAGTATTTGGAAAACAAATATATTATATAGATGATGATATTAAAAATTTAATAAATGAACATATATCAATAAATAATAAAAAAAAGAATGATTTATTATTTAACTATAAATCTAATAATTTTGGAAAAAAATTAACAAATATATTTAAAAAAATATATAGTGAAAATATTACTGTAAGATGGTTAAGAATATCATATACAAGTTATATAAGAAAACAAAATTTAACAAATAATGAATTAAAAATAGTAAGTGAAAAAATGGCACATAGTTTAGAAACAAATAGTAAATATAATAAAATAAAAATGTATAATAATTACGAATAAAAATAAAAAAAATGATAATATAATGTTACTTATTTTTTAACAAGTAAAATGAATAGTTACTTTGAATGCGTCAGTGTTGATATGACGAGATACAATAAGCACTATAATCCTAAAATTAAATATTTAGGGAAAAATATTATATGTGAAATATATTATGATCTAGACGAAGATCCTGAAAATGATGTTGTATTTAAATCTCGTTATGATGTTACAGACTATGATACATTTGCTGATTTATATTAATAAATAAATTCTAATTCAATGATGTATATAATTTATAATTAATATCATTATATGGAACAAAAAACTTGTTATTATATAGAATATAATAATTATGTTTATAAGATATATCACTATTTAATAAATCATAAATAGATTTTATATCATCAATATATTTTAGCGGTTCCATTAGTTGAGGAATTTTTACAATATATTTATTTTCAATATATTTGTAATTTATATCAAATAATTGAATTAAATAATTATAGTTTTTTTCGTTAAGGAATCCCCTTATATTTTTAAGATTTTTATCTTTTATTTTTTTAATTCTAATCCAACAATTACCAATATATTCATTACCAATATAATAATTTGGTGATGTAGTATCTAAATTATTAATAGTAGTAGCAAATAAATCATAATAATTTATAAATTTACTGATAGTAATTTTTTTATTTTGAAATTTCTCAGTTTTCAATTGCTTTATTACTTTCATAACCATTAATACAATATTATTAGTATAATTGTATTTTTTATAATTATCATTCTTTGTATTTCTAGTAATGTCTTTTTGATAATCATTTTTATACCATAAATAATTATAAATAAATTTACCACATATTAAACATATTTTACTTTCATTTAAGAAAAATTTATTAAATTGATTTGTTTTTTTAGTTATATTTATATCAACAAATTTAACAATATGAGTATCTTTTGGTCTATTAAATTCTTTCAATATAAAATCTATATCAAAATTATAATTATGGTCATTTAGTTGTTTTTCTATATTTTGTATCTTTTTAATATATTCAGGTTTTACATTAACAATAATATTTAATTTATGTATAAAATATAACATTTTTTCAAAGAACAAATTAGTATTATTTTGATACTCATTCTTACCACTTAATATTTGATTAATTATAAAAATATTTATATAATATATTGTTTTTAGTTGAATTGGTTCTAAATTTTTATCATTATGAAATATATTGTATAATTCTTTTGTATAAGTTTGACAAATATGTTCATTTAGAATATTATTACAATATAAATAAACAGACATATGAATATCATCATAACTTTTCAAATTATTTTTATTTATAGGTTGAAAATAATTTTCATATAAAAATGGTAAACACGAAGCATAATCCCACAAAGTCCATTGGCATTTTAAGTTTTTAATATAAAGTTTTTTACCATGTATATTATAATTATTAAAATCATGTGTAGATTTTTTTAATTTTTTATATAAAAAATTACTCATTTGTGTATCTCTATGAAGACATTTTGTAACACTCCAAAAAGATAAAATTGAAATAATTATATTTTCAAAACCATTAAGTAAATAATTAAAATAAGTACTACTATCTGTCTTTAAATCTTTATCATATATATACATATAACAATTACCACTGTATAATTCGCTAATTGAACAATTGATTGTAGAATCTTCTCCTAAATCACAATTTTTTACGGTATCAATATAATTGAACCAAGTGTTCTGTCCAAATATTTCAAATACAAATCCAAATTTTTTCACGTTTAAAGTATTTGGATTTAATTGTATTGTTTTATATATTATTGGTAAATTAATATTAATTTTATTAATAGCATATTTTGTAACTAAATCAAATAAATGAATTTCTTCTAAATATGATTTATTTTTAGATGTTTTATTATCACATAATGATAATTTTGCAGCAAACTTAAAATTATTAATAGAAGCTCTATATATAGTACTAAATATAGTTTTTTCAGGTAATCTTAATCGTTGTAGTTTCATTGTAGTATCTTGTGATAATTCAACATGCAAAACTTGATTAATAAATTTTAAATTATATATTTTTAATTTATTATCAGCAATTAAAACAGAATTTGAATTACTAATAATAACTTCTTTAAATATATTCTGTTTTTTTGTTGTAGTTATAAGATTAGATATTTTATTAAATAGTTGGTTTTTTACAATTGTTCTATAAAAATTACTACCTGTATTATTAGGATTAATTTGATCACTTGGATATGGATTCTTAGAAACATTTAAATAATTTACAAAATATGTTCTAAATTTTTGACTAACTTTATTATATTCTTGACACTCTACACTGTCATTACAACCAGATATTATAGTATTATTATTATTTAAATCACATAAATCATAATTATTATTATTTGAATATTTTAATTTTTTCCATCTATAACCATATTCTTGATTGTCATTAATTATTTTTAATAATTTTACAAACCCTTCATAATTAGAAGGAGACTTGTGCAAATCATTGATACTAGAAAATAAACTACTTATACTTATACTTGAATATTGCTCAACCAAAGAAACATCATCTAAACCTAGAGAAGACTTGGATGAATTATGAACTGAACCAATATGCGAAGGTGCTGTAACCAAATAAATATCATCCAAATCTACAGAAGATTTATGCGAATTATGAAGTAAATCAGTATGTGAAGGCATTGTAGCAAAAGAATCAGTAGAAGAATCTGATTTAGATTTTGGATTATTAATTTGTTTAGGAAGAACAGTAGGAGAATCTGATTCAGGTTGAGGAGGTTGAGCAATAAAAACTGGAGAATCTGATTCAGGTTGAGAAGGTTGAGCAATAAAAACTGGAGAATCTGATTCAGGTTGAGGAGGTTGAGCAACTGGAGAATCTGATTCAGGTTGAGGAGGTTGAGCAATAAAAACTGGAGAATCTGATTCAGGTTGAGGAGGTTGAGCAACTGGAGAGACATTTTGTGAAGAAGGAAGAGAAGGCGAACGATTTTGTGGAGTAAAAGGAGGTACGACAAAACCTAATTTAGCAACATATTCATTATAATCACTAGGTGAATCATTTTTGATAGAAGGAGATCTACGAGAAGAATTTATAGAACTACTAGAAGTATTACGAGATCTACGAGAAGAATTTATAGAACTACTAGATCTATTTAAAGGAGAACCCATACCTAAATTTTCATTTGAATTATGTAACCCGAATCCATCAAAATCTTGTGGCAATCCAGACAAATTAGTAGCAGAATGAGTATCAAACACAGGCATAGACATACCTGTATCAAATTTTCTTCGAGAAGATTTAGTTGAACGAGAAGGAGAAGAATTATTTGAATGAGAAGATAATGATGGTGTAACTTGGGGTGGGGCAGGGCGAGCAGGGTTGGAAGGAGAGTCTTCTACATTAGAATCAGTTTGTTGAATGGATGTTCGTTTAGGGGCAAGGCGAGTGGGGTTAGAAGGAGAGTCTTCAACATTAGAATCGGTTTGTTGAATGGGTGTTCGTTTTCGAGTTTTATTTATTATAGGTATGTCTTTACCTGTATATGATGGATGAGTTATAATATATGATAATTTAATAGATGGATCAAATTTATTTAAATTATCAACTTCACTTTTATTAAGTGTTCTTAATATTGAATAAAAATCTTTATTCATAGGCGGATATCCATATTTTTTAATATATTCAAAAAAACTTTTTATAATTATTTCATAATAATTTTTGGGAAAATAAATATTATCTGTTTTTTCTAAATTTCTAGTAGATGTATATGTATATAAAATAATAATAATAAAATTGATATTAAATAAATATAAACTATTTCTATCTTTAATAAAATTTATAATTTTTTCAAAAAAATCTTTATTATATTTTAATAAATTATTATATTTTTCATGAATTTTGAAATACTTATCTCCAACATATCTACTAGCAATTTCATGATATATATTTATAAAATGATGTTTACATTTTTCTGATCCAATATTTGAATCAAAAAAATGAAAAATATCATTTAAATTAATATTTAAAAAATCAGTATTTATAAAATCACGAGTATCAATTGTTTTTTGTGTAAATACTCTTAAATTTTCAGTAGATATTTCATTAATATATATATTAATATTACTTGAATCATTCATTGATTCTGTTTTATAATATAGTTTTAGTAATTTAATTAATTTTTCATTAATTTTTTTAGAAATTTTTATTTTTTTAAGTATAGATGAAGTTGAAAAATATAATGAAATCAACCCTTTTTCTTCTTGAGAAATATATTTATCAATAAATTTTTCATTATTATTAAATCCAAAAACCCCGCCTTTTAAATTAGGATTTTTTAAACTTTTTTTTTTAATTATAACATTTTTTAAATTATTTTTTTTTAATTGAATATCATTTAAATTATGGGTTTTTATATTTTTAACCATTTTACTTTATATAGAGTTTTTTTTTATCTACAATAGATACAATTACAATTGGGATAATGTTTTGTAAGAAAACTTTGACAATTTATACAAAATTTTGAATAAATATAATTATTATTAGTATTTTTACATAAATTACATTTATTTAATTTCATATTTGCAAATTCAAATTCGATATTATTCATTTTATTATATAAATACATAATATATTTATATGATAAATATTTTAAATATAGATACACAAATATATATGTTTAATATAATAGAAAATATATTAGAAAAAGACATTATTAAAATAGAAAATATTGTAAATAATGTTAAAAATAAATTAGAATTATTATCAATAAATAAAAATGAAATAAAATATGATGAAGCGTATTATTGTTTTGATAAATATTTATTTGAAAATATATATGAGAATATTATATTAGTTAATGATCCATATATATTTGGTAATGAAGAAATATATGAAGGTAAAATTTTAAAAAATCCAACATATTTTGATATATTAGTTGAAACATCAAAATCAATAATTGAAACAGATAATTATTGTCATATTTATATGAAAGGTTTAAAAAAAATAAAAAGAGAATCCAATATAAATTATTACGAAATTATTTTACATAGTTGTTAAAATAAAAAAAAATGATTAATAATTTAATAATAAAGATTATCAAATGGATACATTAACAATTACAATTAAAAAAGATTATATATCTATCAAAAGAAAAAAAGAATTAAAACCATTACCCAAAAAATATATATCATGTTTACAAGCATTACATGATAAACTTGGAAAAAATGTATATAATAAATAAAAAATCTATGAAATTCTATAACCAAAATTAATATTTGAAGATTTTGTTTTTTTATTATATTTAATTTCAATTTTATCATCAATATTATCTTGAATAATATCAATATGTGAAACAATTGTAATTGTATTAAAAATTAATAACAAATTTTTAAGAAAATTGGGAACAATAGATAAATTATCTTTATCACATGCAGTAAAACCTTCATCTATAAATAATTGATTACATATATTATTACCAAATAAACTTAATCTAAGACACATAGAAATAACAAAATTTTGAAATCCAGATGCTTGATTAATAGAAATAATTTGTTTATAATTAGTTTCATTCAATATATTTTTAATTAACCAATTAATATGAATAATATCTTTATTTTCTGTTAATATATAATCTAATTCAAACATTTTACAATTATCGTGACATAATAATTTAATATAATTATTAGTTTTATTAACTAAATTTTTTAAAATATAATTATTATATAACCATTTTTTATAATCCTTAAATTTATCAATAATAATTTGAATAATAGATATTATATTAAAGGTTTTTTTTTCAATTTCATATAATTTATTATAAATAACTGAATTATTATTAATAAATTTTTGTTCTGTTTCTAATTTAGAAATATTATTAGTTATATTTAATATTTCATCATCAATTTTTGAAATATTAAGTTGTAAATTATAATTAATTTTATAATTTTTTTTATTAATTAAATCATTTAATTTAATATAATTATCAATATTAGTTTTATATTCTAAATATTTAAATGATTTATATATTAATAAATTTTCATAATCATCTTTAATTTTTAAATAATTATCTAATCTTGGTTTAATATTTGTATAATAATTTATATGTTCTTCAAATATAATATTTTCTTTATTTAAAGTATCTATTTTATCATTAATTAAATTTTGTTTAATACACCAATCATTATATTTAAGATAATCGTTATATTTTTCATAACTTTTATACAAATTATAAGTAAAATTTAAGAATTCTTTATTATCATTTATTAGATTGTTAGAATAATTAGTATCATTTTCAATTAATTTTATATAAGTTTCTTTTGTTTTTAAATATATAGATAAATTATTTTTAATTTCGTTAAAATAATAAAATGAATACCATGAATTTGCTAGTTCATATTTTTCAATAAAAGTTATATTTTTAATATATGTTTTAATAATATTAAAATCAATAGATTTATTTAAATTGCTTATTTTTATTTTAATTTTGTTTATTTCAATAACCCAAGGTCTTTTTTGACAACAAATACAATCTTTATTATATTCATATATTTCATTATCATAAATTGATAATTCATCTTTTAATTTATTTAATTCTAAATAGTTATTATAATGTGTAATATTATTTTCATTAAATAATATAATAGAATTAATATTTTTAAAATATGTTTGAATATATTTTGTAATTGATTTACTAGTTTTAAATCTAATATTTTTAATTGGTTTATCAATTTTATTATAATTATTTAATAACAAAATACAATCATTAATATTTTTTTCAATTATATCTAGTTTATTTTTATTTAATAAAATTCTATCATTTAAAGAATTATATTTTTTTTTATTAAGTATAAAAGTATTATACGAAAAATCTTTATTGTAATTAGTTAAATTATTAAAAGAATATTTTTCATTATTATCATAAAAATATATAAAATTATCAATATTTTCAAAAAATTTTATTATTAAATTATAATCAAAATATACTTTATCTTGAATATATGGTTTTATTGAATTATGATATGATATATCTTTATTTAATTCTTTCAATATATCATTATTATTCTTTAATTTATTTTTTAAATTTAAATAAGGTTCATTCAATGTATATGTAAAATTTAAATAATCTTTTAAATAATTATATTCATAATTAATAATACTATAATCTTGATTTTCATTATATATAATATTTTCATTATATTGTTTTGCATAATTATTTATATTATCATAATCAAAATTATTTTTTTTAAAAAAATATTTAATTTCATTAAAACTATTTACAGTATTTTCATATGATATTTGGGAAGTTATATTATTTTTATCTAATCTATTAATTTCTAAATCATAATCAATATTAATATCAATATCAATAATATTATTATTTGTTAATATTAAATCTTTTGTTAATTTTGTTTTTTCATTAATAAGTCTATTAAGTTTTAACTTTAAATTATTTATATTTGAAAGTATATCATGATTAATATTATCATCATTTATTAAATTATAAAAAACATTTTTTTTAGCAATAACAATTTTGTTAAAATCTTTATATTTATTTAAAGAATTTTTAAACAAATTATATAAATTATGTATATAATCAATATTTGTAGCATTATCAATTAATTCAATAGAATCCTTATAATTCATTTTTAAAATATTATTATCAATATTTTGTGTAATCATAGAAGATGATAAAAAATTATTAATTGTACCAAATATATTATTAATATATTCTTTTGCAGCAGAATCTTTTTTAATTAAAATATCATTTTCATATAATTTAGTTAAAATTTTAATAGTATAATTATTATCTTTTTTTCTAATATATTCTCTAATAATCTTATATGTAATATTATTTTTAGTTAATACAATACTTGTATAAGCAATATCGTTATTAAAATTAATTATACCAGAAGTAATATCATTTTGTTTATCTATTGTAATATTACCCCAAATTGCTAATACCAAAATATCATATATAGCAGATTTACCAGTACCATTTTTTCCAGAAATAATAAATGTTGAACTTGATAAATTAGAAAAATTTATCCAATTAATATTATCATAACAATATAAATTGTTCCATTCTAAATAATCAATATTAAAATTAGAATATACATTATTTTCTTCTTTAGATTTTATACATATATTTATAATGTTATTTAATTCTTTATTTTTTTTATTACATTCTTCTTTCAATTCTTTAGGATAATTATCAATATCAAATAATAATTTATGATTATCTTTAATAATTTCATAAAGTAATAGATATTGTTGAGAATCTAAATGTTCTTTAAAATATAATAATAAATTATCAGAATCAATAAATAAATTAGTATTATTAATATTATTATGAATACTATTTTCATTAATATGATTATAATTTGAAATAACTTTATAAGTAATATTACAATCTTGAAATAATTTATTTAAATTATTATTATCATAATTCGATTGAAATTTAATTTCTAATTTTTTTGGAAAATAATCAATATTATTTTTAATATAATTATACAATTCATAAAATTTATTTGTTTTTCTAAAATAAATTTTATTATCAATTTCTTTTAATACAATTTTTCCAAATTCATTATAAACATTAACATTATCTATTTTTTTATTATCTAAATCCCAAATAACATAACCGTGTTCTAAAATATCTTCACCAAAATTTTGTTGTACTAACGAACCACTATAACACCATAATAAATTTTTTTTATAAACATTTTTCTGTCTTAAATGTATATCTCCCAATAAAGCAAAATCGAAATGTTCTATCCATTCAAATGGATAAGGATTGTGTTCATTATTTACATTTGTTCCATTATATAATTTAATATTGGCAAATGTACCATGAAATAATGCTATTTTATATTTAACATCCTCATTAATTATTGGAAATGGTTCAAGTGTTGTTTTTCTACCAGAACTAGATAAATTATCAAGTGTGTCTCTTATATTAACATATGAAAAACCAATATTATCTATGACAAAACTTTTAGTTTCTCTTAAAACAATTAAATTCTCAATTTCAAAAGTAGATGTAACAAGTGATGGTTGATTTAATTCGTGTTGAATACTATCATGATTACCTTCTAAAATAATAGTTTTACCAATTTTAGTTAAATTTTCAATTAATATTTTATATAACATTAAACCATAATTACCAATGTTATTTTTATTATGAAATATATCACCAGTAATTATAATTAAAAATTCATTTTTATTATAATTAAATTTTTTCATTGATTCAAATAAATTTTCAAAAACTTTTTTATATTCATTAAATCTACTATAATTTAAATCACCATTTCTAATATGAATATCAGATAAATGAAATAAATATCTTATCATATGACATATTATAATATAATATTATATTTATATATAATTTGATATACATAGAACTTCCATAAATCTTGTGTTATTATAATATGAAATAAGATGTATAAATATTGCCAATAACCATAATATTATAAATATTTGTTTTTTATTTATAATATTGTAAATTACTAAAACTGTATATATAAATATTGTTGATAATTTTTTGTTTTGATTTTGATATCTATAATAATTTAATATTTGTAATATATGTTGAATAAATGTCACTATAAACATAAATCCATTAACATATTCATAATTTAATATAGAATATATTATTAGAAATACGATAATACATAATTCAATTAATTCAAATATTTCACTTTGTTTTAAATTAAGAATAGGTTTTGTATTATAATTCTTAGAGTCATATATGCTAATATTAAATTTATGATTTATAATAAGTATAATTATTATTATTAAAAATACTATATCTGTTTTTTTTCATTAATACATTAATGAAAAAGTACATATTTATTTATTTTCTTAATTTTTTAAATTAAATTATTTATTTTTTAAATTTAAAAATATGTACTTTTTTATTAGATAATGAATGTTAAAATACCATACGAAGCATTTTTTGCTTTTTATTTAATAATATCATCAAACTTCTTAGGTGAATTATTCAGTTGTAAATTTAGAGAATTTTTATCATCAAATATGATAATTAAACATATATTAGGAATATTTACATTTGGATTTTTAGTAATATTATCATCAATAGATTTAGAAGAAGAAAATGTTGTTTATAACGGAATATTATTAACGAGTATATTATATATATGGTTTTTACTATCAACTAAAACACATGTTTATATAACATTGATAATAGTAATATTGTTTTTTGTAATGTATATGATAAGTAATAGAATAAAATATTTAAAAAATAAGAAAAAATCAACAGAAAAATTAGAAGTAATTAATAGATATATTTCAATAATAACAGGAGTAATAACAATATTCGGTGTAATTAATTATGGATATTTAAAAAAATTAGAATTAAATAAAAGAAATGAAAAGTTTAATTTATTAAGTTTTCTTATAGGTAATAATAAATGTAGAAATGATAAAATTGATACATTACTAAAAATAAATAATAAAAAATTACTTTAAAATATATTATTTTTTCTTTCTTTTTATTTTTTTACCACCACTTTTATGTATATATTTACTTGTTATTTCAATAATAAAATCACAAATGTCAAGAAGTAATAATTTGTTAGGACTATTATTTTTTATTTTTTGTTCAATTTGCTGATACAATTTGTCAATTACACGATTGCCATTCGAAACAGCCTTAATAGCAATACCACAAAATGTTGACCCTGTCCACCCGCCACAATTTTGGTCATATATGGTTATTACTTCGTTTGGAAATGAATCAATATTATTTATATGCTTTAAGTCTGATAATTGTAATAATGTAGAATTTAAATAACTTGTTAACCTTAAAGTGTCAGCACTTTGAAACTCTTTTTTAATTAGTGGATATAGTTTAGGATGATTACTATTTTTTTTGAATAATACTAATTGCATATGCATGAATTTAATTAAATTATTAATATGTTTAATTAAATTCATGTATATAATATCGTTTCCTTTTGGATTTTTTTGCAACTCGTCCCGTATTTGATTTAAACTTTTTATATGTCTTTCTAACACTGAAGAATTTTCAGGAGATTGTGCTTTAGTGGATATTTGTTTATCGCCAGTAGAAGCGGATACCTTAGATGATACCTTTCTTTGTACAACATGTTTAGATACCGGAGGCGATACCTTTCTTTGTACAACATGTGTAGATACCGGAGGGGATACCTTTCTTTGTACAACATGTTTAGATACCGGAGGCGATACCTTTCTTTGTACAACCCGTGTCGATACATTAGGTGGTGCCTTAAATGGTGATTTTCTTTTTGTAAATAACGAAAATATTTTATCATAAATTGTATTAGACTTTACTATGTTCGTTTTACGTCTTGATTTTATCATACTTATAAATCCAGCTTTAATATCAGTCTCATGATTCATCTATTAATAATATATATAAAAACATATATTATGAAAAAAGAAATTAATATGATAAAGATAGATCAAAGAGAATATATTAGAAATATTTTTTTAAATATAATCCAAAAATAATACCAAATATATTCATTATTATATCTTGATATCTCCCATACCACCATTTAGTGTATTTATTTCGTCCATAATTTAACAAATAACAATTTAAAATACTATAATATGATAATAATACTTCAATAAATTCCCATATAATACCAATCATAAGAATAAATAACCAATTTTTTGGAAAAATATATACCATAACAGCATATAATATAAAATGTGAAATCCCCCAACCATCTAAATATTCATTTAAAAATGAGTAATTAGTATAATTATAACTTTTTGTCAATATATCATACTTGATATCCTGTATTTTCTTACATTTTACGAATGAAAATAATAATATTAAAATAGCAATATTGATAAATAATAATAATATATAAACTTTTTCGTACATATAACTATAATAATTAAATAAATTTTTTAAAATAATTTATAGATTCCAAAAATATACCTTGATGATGCATAATTGAACCAGGTCTCATAATTCTCAAATATGTAATTGCAATTTTTGGTTTAAAATTTAATTTAAGTATTAAATATATACATATTAATACTGCTGTACGTCCAATACCTGCCCTACAATGAATAGCAAATAATTCTGTAGAATCATAATTATTAATAATATTCATAAATTTTTTAATAATATCTAAGGATGGTGTAGTCATATCTTCGAAATATAAATCATGTATAATTATACTATTATTTTCAAACAATTTTTTATCATATGAATATTCTCCATTTAATCTAATTATATTTTTAATTTTTAGTTTATTTAATTCAGTAATTGTATTATTTAAATCGTAATTACTAGGACAAGACATTGCTAAAAATTTATCTAAAATTAAAGTCATATCTCTAAATTCATAATCAGTAAAATATGAATATTGTTCAATATCAAATTTATTAATATTTAAATAATTATTATCATTAATAAATTTAATCGTTTTAAAACAATCTTTAATAGTTATTATATAACCATTATATTTAGAAATACAATCAGTATAATATTGTGGACAATATTCAAAAATATATGAAATATTAAATAATAATTCCTCAATACTATAATTTTCTTGAATAATAAAATAACATCCAAAAAGAAATAAAGCATTTAATAAATCATAATTATTTTTAGAATTATAAACATAATATATAATATGTTTATCTACTTTTGTTTTTAATTCACAAATAAATTGAATAAAAGATATAATAACGGACATATTTATAGGACCATATTCATTACTCAATTGATTTGTATATTCATGATAGTTTGTAGATGTTATAAAAAAATTTATATTATTTTTTATTTTTTTTTTTGTTTCTTCATTATTTTTATGTATTTCAATTGAAAAATTATTATTTAATTTATATTTCATTATAAGATGAATAATAAAATATTTATATCATTTTTTTTCGATTATTTATAATAGAATGAAATATAATTTTATAGATGCTATTAATATTTTTTTATTTATAGTACTCATAATTTTAATAATAACTAAGATAAACAAAATAGAAAATTTCGATACTGTATGTCGAGAAAATTGTGATGGAGATTATAATTGTAGTTCCGACTTTAAATGTGATTTAGAAAAAAAAAGTTGTTGTAAAACTTTTTAAATAAATACATTTTTTTTGCTTAGTTCAATTAAATAAAAACTAACAATAATACAAATTATAAATAAAATAAATAAAATAAAATAGAGACTATTTTCCTTATTTCTAAAAGGTATATTTTTAATTGGTAAAGAAAAAATACCAACCATAAATGAAAGAGGTAAGAAAATTGTAGCAACATATGTCAATACTGTTGAAACATTTGTTTCATGGTGTGTAATTTTTTGTATACTAGTTGATTTTAATGTATCATAAAAAAATTTAATTGAAATAATTTTTTGTTTAATCATATTTATTTTTTCAATAATTTTAATATTTTTTTCATTTTTTTCATTTTGTAAAAAATTTATTGTCAAAATAATTTTATCTATAAAATTATCAAAATATAATATATGTGATGATATTTTTGAAAGTGTATTAATATTTGTATATAAGGAATATGCTGTTGAATTTGATTTACTTATAATAATTAATAAATTATTTATTATTTCAATATCATTAACACTTTCATTAAGAATATAAGTTAAAAAATCATATATATTATTATATTGAAAAATACAATTACTGATTAATGAAATATTATTATCAACTTTAGTAATAATTATTTTATGTATATTCAATTTCGGTATTATTATTAAATTTTTAAAATAAAATTTATCTATAGATAAATCATATAACTGACCAAATTTTTTATTATATATTTCAAGTTTTTTATATGTTGATAAATTTATTAAAATATAAAAATTATCTTTCATAACAATATTATTTTTACTAGTATATACTAATTTATCAATTATATTAGTATTAAATGTATGATTATCATACGAATAAATTTTCATTTAAAAGATGTCTATTAATTATACATATAATAATTATATAAAAATTATTATTATAAAATAATATAAATGAAATTCAAATTATATGAAACATTAGGGTTGAATAGAAATGATGATCCAAGTCAACAAGAAATTAAAAAAGCATATCATAAAAAAGCATTAAAACATCATCCTGATAAAAATCCAAACAATAAAGATAATGAAATTTTATTTAAGGAAATATCAAATGCATACACAATATTATCAGATGAAAATAAAAAAAGGTCGTATGATAATTTAGGAGATGACAATTATCAAGAAGGAAATCAAAATGATATGAATCCAGAAGATATATTTCAACATTTTTTTGGAAATAATAATAATCCATTCGGTGGACGATTTTCATCAAGTTTTAATTTTGATTTTAATAGAAAACAAAATAAAAAATGTTCAAATATTACAAAAATAATTAATGTAACATTAGAAGATGTTTATAATGGTATTGATAGTACAATGAAAATAAATGTTAAAAACAATTGTTTAAATTGTATAAAAATTTGCAATGAATGTGATGGAAGAGGTGTTACACAAATATTGAGAAATTTAGGATTAATGCAACAAATTATACAAAAAACTTGTGATAAATGTATAGGTAAAGGAGAAATAATAGAATTAAATAAATCATGTAAAAAGTGTAGTGGAGAAGGAACATATATAAATGAACATAGTGCAAATTTAAAAATATCAGCCGGATTTCCAAATAATTTTAAAACATCTTTTAAAGGTTTGGGTGAACAACCAAAATCAAAAAATGAAATATCTGGAGATTTAATAATTCAAATAAATGTATCTGAAAATAAATATTTCAAAAGAGATCTAAATAATTTATATTATACTTATAATATAAATTATTTAGATTCAATATTAGGAAAAAATATAGAAATACCATATTTTAATGAAAATATAAAATTAAATACAAAGAGTTATGGAATAATATTACATAAAAATGAATATACAATTAAAAATAAAGGTTTGCCAATATTTAATAAAGAAAATAATTATGGAAATTTAATAATAAAATTTGAAATAAATCCAGTAAAATTAAAAGAAAATATAAATGAAAATGATATAAATTTATTTAAAGAACATTTTAACAAATTAATAATAAATTAAATATATCATAATATATAACAATAATATTATATTAATAATTATTATTTTATTAAATGATAATTCACCAATTTCATTATTTATATTAGCAAATTTTTTAAAATTAGTGATAGTTCTAACATTACCAACATTATAATTACCTAAATATTTATTTGCTTGATTATTTGTTTTTGAATTAAATACATTAACAATTTTAGTATGAGCATTGATTCTTTTTGTATGTATATTTTGAATATCATTCCATATTTTAGGTTCTTTATGTAAATAATAATGATATATAATATTTTGATTTGGTATAAATATATCATAACCAAATGTATAAAATCTCAATGAATGTAAAATTTCTTCACCATGATGCAAATAATGTAAAGTATTATCATATGGTATTTCTTTTAAAAAACAAGCTTCTAAAAATAAAAAATTACCAGTTACAAAAGGAGTTTTAATAAATGAATTTTTAGTGTCAATAAATCTAGCACCTTCGTATTGAATTATTTTAAAATCTTTATTTTTTATAAATTTTAAATATTTAACATATGTTACATAAAATTTATCTTTATTTGTAATATCTTTATTGGGATAATCTCGTGGATAATGACTTAATACAGGTTTATCACTTATTTTTTTTAAATTTTTAATTGAATTTATACAAATTATATCCCAATTTTTAATAAAAATAGTATGTGAATCTATTTGTAAATAATATTCCTCGTTATCATATAATGTTGATGCTAAATATCTAGCATAGACAGGTCCTTTTGCTTCAGTATAATCAATTCTAATAATTTTAATATTATTATTACTAATATCATATAAAGAATCAATATCAGTATTTTTATTTTGTTGACAAATACCAATATATATATTTTCAGGAAATTTAGCATTATTATAAATAGATTTTATTGTAGAATTACAATTTTTATCTCTGTAACTCGCTATAGATATAAATATTGTATTTTTTTTCATTTTAATAAATTATAAGTTTAAATTTCCCAATTTTTATATGTAGCTTCAAAATTAATATTTTTGATTTTTAATGTATTTTTATCCACTTCAATATTTTCAAATAATATTAAAATTGTATTATAATAATTACCTAGTTGAATATTAATTATATAATTGTTATTTACTAATGCATATGTATAATTAATATTATCAAAAAATGTATTAATAATTTCACTAGTTACAATAAGATTTTCATCATTTTTACTAATATTTTTACCAAAAATTTTAAAATTAGTAAAAATAGTTCCGTCAGCACCAATATCAATTATTATTTTATTTAATAGTATTTTTCTATCTAACATAACCATTACCCATTCGCCATAATATAGTTCAGTTTCTGCAACTTTTATCACCCTACCATTATCTAAATGTTGCGTATCTAATAAACCATTATTTAAGTATGTATTATTTTCCCATTCTCCATAAATATTAGTATTATTAAAAACATTAAGAGGTAATCTCATATATGGTAATTTTTCTCTACCATATATTTCAAAATGTCCCATTGCAAGAAGGTTTGTATAACTCGAATCACCCCAATTACCTATTTTTTCAACAACAAGTCCAAATGTATTAAATTTTTTAAATCCAGTTAATCTATCAGTATCCGATAATATTTTTACACGACTGTCATTATTATTAATATATGTATTTGTAAATATTTCATCAATATTATCCACATTATAATGTGAATAATCTTCGCTAAATATTTCTTCCCAGTTTCCATCATTATCATTACAACCAAATATTTTATATTTATGAGGCATTCTTGATCTATAAGTTAAAATTGTGGCATAATGAATAGAAACAAATATAAATTTACTTAATAAAATTTTATTGGGCATTTGTATTGTTACCCAATCTCCATCTATACCTGCTAAACTATTACTACCTACATAATTACCATTAGAATACTGATTTGAAGCAAATGTTGCATCAGTTGTTGCATCTGTCGTAGCATTAAGATGAGGATTATGGAATAAATAATGAGGACTATTATTCATACTATTATATCTAGTTGAATATTCTACCAAATATGTACCATTATCATAAGATGAACCCGATATATTATATTCGTCAGGAGAATTACCATCAATTTTCTGAAAATAATTTTGTCTTGCATATTGAGAAGGATATAATTTTTCCTCACTGTTAATATCATCAATCTTACTTGACCACAATACATGATATTTTGTATAATTATTAATATCAATTAATTGATAATTATTATCATATGATAATGAGTCATTTTCTATAAATTTTTCATTATGTAAAGGCATAATATTAGTTATAGAAGGAGTAATTATATTATTATTTTTAATTAAATTTGAATAATAAGATTTATTACTAAAGTCATAAACATTATCATATATATCTACTTCAATTTTATCAATATATATATATTTATCAGTTAACGATATAAACTCATTAAAATTAATTATATCATTATGAGTTTCATATCTATATAATTTAGATATAACATTTGGTATATTATCATTATAGTAATCAAAAATATAAGCATATAATTTAATTACATATTTATATTTAATATTAACAGTATTATTTGATATTTGCTTAGCATCTATCAATTTTATTCCACTATATGATTGATCAATATAAATATTATCATATAATAAGGAATTTTCATTTTTAAAGAATTTTATAGTTATATTATCATTATTATATGTATTTATTCTAGAAAATAACAAATTTTCTTCTAATAATTTTAATCTATTATCAAATATTTGTTGTAAATTACTTATAGGATCTTTGTATATATTATATTTCATTACAATAATACCAGAACCTCCTTTAGAAATATCATTATAACTTATTTTATTATTTGTAACAGTATGCGAATCTGTATTATTATATTGAATATTATTAAGTTTTATACTAATATGTTGTGTTGTGTTTAAATCCGAATGCGAAGAAGATAAGTCTTCATATGTATTATTATCAGTTGAATTATTTAAATATTCAAATATTATTTCTGTATCATCGAATTTATTTTTGAAACATATATCATATTTTTGAGAAGTTAAATCATAATAAATTGTAATATGATATTCACCTTCTAATGTTATATTATCAAATTTAATATATCTTTCATCATCAGTTGTTAAAGGTTGCTTATAATTATTATAAATAATTACTTCAATAGTTGTTGGTAATTCAAATTGAATATTCATTTCTAAAGTATTGTCAAAATCAGTAGGAACATATATTATTCTTTGTGATGTTGTTTCATATACATTATTTATTTTTGGATATATAGAACTCATACGATTATATCCACCTGATGCTCCTGCACCAGAATTATTATCAGCAATTAAATCTTTTTTAAGTAATTTAAATGTATCTCTAGAATTTGTTCCACCACCTTTACCTTTAAATCCTGGATATATACCACTACCGCCACTAAAATACTGATTTAAATTCAAACTATCTTTATCATTAACTAAAAATCGTGCATTATATCCATCTTTACCGTCATAATAATTATTTTCTAAAATATTTGTTGCACTTGTACCACCATTAAAAATAGCAGAAGTATATACAATATTTTCATAAGAATTATTTTTAATTATATAATTATTTTCTACTAAATAACCTTTATAATTACCAGATACAGGTATATTCATAGTATTTAATTTACCTTTTTCACCACCATATAATGTAACACCAAAACCGACAGTATTATATCCGTCTGTATTATTAATACCTCCATTACCAATATACAAATCATATACGCCTTGATTTATAGTAGCATCATTTCTGTATAATAAACCACCTGTACCGCCCGGTGAAGGATAAACATTATTAAATAGTGGTTTTGAATATAAATTATTATTTTTCAAATAATATACTAAAGAACAATCATTATTAATATCAAATATATCAATTATAACAGTATTATCAATATATTCTTTACTATTTGTATTAATATTATATTTAACAAGATAGTTATCATTATCAATACTAATAAAATTTTCATAATATTTATCAACTAATATTTTTTTGTAATTATCAACATTTAGATATAATGAGTATGTCTCTGATTTAATATTAAATATATTAATTTCCGTATTAGTTAACATATATAAATAATTATCATCATTACTGATATCGATATCAATACATGGAAAATCCAAATTAATTGTTTTCGTATTTAAATTAGCTAGATTAATAATTTTTAATACATAGTTATTTAATAATAAATAAATATATTCCGATTTATTATCAAATATTATTTTAGTTATATTGTTTGGATATGTAGTATTTTTAATATTATCAATATTAAAGTCAATAAGATAATTAATATATAAATTATTATCAATTGCATATGTTAAAAAATTATTATCTTTATTAATTTTAAAATCTGTAATATTACCAGCAATATTATTAACAAGTAAATTTTCTACACTAATATTATTTAAACTAGCATAATAAATTGAATTATATACATTTTTTCTAAAGTAAAATATATAATCATTACTTAATGATATTCCTAAAATATCACTAGTAGTTATTAAAGAATTAATACTTGTATCATATTGATAATCTATATCAATATTTTTTCCAGAACCACCACCTGCAACCATCATAACATCAGTAAGTAAATTATTAGTAACAGATAACTGATAATGTTTTTGAGGATCATCAGTATCATTTTTAAGAACAATATAGAAATTACTTGTATCATAAGTTGAAAATATATTATTATTTTCATCATTATATGTATATTTATTAATAATATTTCCAAGATTATCAAACTCTTTTATGATTGGATGTAATGGATTTTCTTTAAAGAAATCTTGGTCAATAAAATCATTTAATTTATCATCAACATCTTTAATAATATTGGATGAATTATTAGCAATAAATTCAATATTTTCAGTGTAATTGGAAGAATCTTGGAACTTATCAATAATGTTTTTATCAAGATTTAAAATATTATTTAAATTATTTGAAGAAATATTATTAATTGAACCCACAAATGTTATATTATTATTTATTTCAATATCATTTAGATTTAGTTTACAATCTTTATCTAATATAAATTGTTTATCATTTATACTAAAATCTAAAACATTATATGTATTATTATGAATAATTTCTAAAGAAGGTCCATCTGCTTGTGTATTATTTATCACTAAATTTTCAGTTTCATAATGATTTGTTTGAATAATTGTTTGATTTCCTTGTACAATTAAATTAGATGCATATAATGTATCATGAACAATTAAGTTACTAGCTTCACCATATAATATATTAATATTACTTGTTTCTAAATTATTTATAAAAGAATATTGATTAACATATAAATTTGAATTAATATGGATCTCATTACTTGATATTAAATTATTTGTAATATTAATATCATTATATACATTTAAATTACTGTAACAGTCTATATTACTTGAGCATATTTTTTCACTAACATCAATATAAGAGGAATAAATTTCATATGTAGTAACTGTATCTTCAACAATAATATTACTAGTATAAATATTATTATTTACAAAATCTGTTGCTAAAAGTAATTCTCCATCAACTGTTAAATTATTCAATAATAATCTTTCATTATTAAAGTCATATTTAAAATTATGTAAAATATCTGGACTATTATTATTAAAAAAATTGAATTCTAAATTAGAATTATTATAAGTAATTAAAGATTTTGTTTCTGATAATTCATCATATAATTGTAATTCATTTATATGAATATTACCATATTTTGTATTATCATTTTTAATTTTAATAAATAAATCAAAACCTGTTGAATTAAATGTTATACCAGAATTTAAATTATCTGATATATTAATTTTTTTAATAAAGATATTATTATAATAATTAAAATCGGAACCAAAATTAATATTAGCATTTGTTGGATAAATATCTTTATTTAATTCTATTATTGATTGTAAAGAATCTATATAATTTACAACTAATTTATTAATATTTAATTCATTAGCAAATAAATTATTAAGAACCTCTAAATCATAAGTTTGAATTTTATTATTAACCTTTAAATCAATATTATCGTCTGGTTGTGTTGAAATACCAATACGAGCATTTCTTCCAGTATTATCAGAACCAAATTGTATATGTGTAAATTCATTTTTTGTTTTAACAGACATATTTGTTACAAAACCATTAATATCTGTATAATCGTTTCTACTAGCACTATAATATTCGTTGTTTATACTATCATATGGAATTGAAGTAATATTAAATATATTATTCAATGTTAGAGAAGTTATATTATCTTTTTTATATAATTCAAAATTTTCTATTTCAATATTTTTCAATATATTATTAACATTATTATCTAAATAATATATATAATTATTATAAAATTCTATATCATATAATTCAATATTATCTACTTCATATAATGTAGAACTATAATTTGATTCTAATTCAATTATTACTATTCGAGAATTTAATGTAGATGAATCTAAAACTAATAAAAATTCATTATTATTAATTAATAATATTTTCTTAATATTATTAAATCTAGTATCATAACTATTACCAGTATTTTTACCAAATCTTGGATTATTATCAAAACTTGTTGGAATAAACCCAGATATTGTTTCTAAAGTGTTATCTAAAATATTTATTTTTCTAATTGTATTATTTGTTATATCAGCAATATAAAGTATATTTGTCAATTCATTAAATACTAATGATGAAATTATTCCAATTTCTGCATCTTTATTTAATATACCATCCATATTTCCAAGATTATTATTTGATATAAACTCTGCTGTTAATTCATTACCAGAAGTATAATCAGTTTCTGCTAAATCTATTTTAAAAATATTATTATTATCTGCAATATATGTTTTAGTTGTTGAATCAATAAAAATATCTAATATATTTATTGAACTAAATGATTGAAATTCTAAATTATTTTCACCACCCATATAACCATGATTATAACATGTATAACTAATTGTACCAAAATCACCTTTAACATCAACAGTTATATCGCCTGTATAATAAGTAATTGTAATACCTTCAACAACTTTAACTTCAGAACCTAGAAATTGTGTTCCAGATGTTACCTCAAATAGAGATGTATCATTAATAACAAATCCTAATGGATGATCATTAGGAATATTATTAATATTATATTTACCAATTCCTAAAAATAGTTTACTATTTAATTCATTAAAATAATAATAACCATTTGAATTAGTTACATTAAAATTATATGTAGTTATATCAGTTACATTATCATATATATAAATTGTTTGACTATTTGTTGGATAATTATCAAGATAATTAGAACGCAATTTTAATTTAATTTCAGTATTTTGAAAATTTGATATATCAAAAATATTTAAATTATTGCTTTTTATGATAGCTAATTTATTATAATTATTATGAAAAAATTTAAATTTATCTATACTATTTACAAATTCATAAAAATCATCAACAATAGTATTTTCATATTTAGATATTTTATTATTTGTATTATAAATATAAATTTTATCTAATGTTTTATCAATAAATAAATATAAATAAATATTTGTATCAAGTAATGTTACAACATTATTTTCTTGGTAATTTTCATTTAATATATTAATAATAGTTTTTCCTCTAATTTTATTAATATTGAAATAATTATTATTATTTTCTCTTAAAGCAATATCTACATTAGAAGTTGTAAATTTAATATTACTTGCTTCCAAATTTAAATCATATGTAAAATTAAAAAAATCAATATTATTATAATTTTTATTACCCAATACTAATGTATTACCTAAATTATCATATATATTTTCTACAAATATATTTTTGATTAATAAATTATCAGAATTAACATTCATATTATTATTATCTATTCTAAATAGTTCTTTTTCTGATTGTGTAACCTTATTTTTTAAACTTAATTTAAATATACCATCATCACTATATATTAAATTTTCATTATATTTCTTATATATCAAATTTTGATTATAATTATTCAAAGTTATATGAGGTACTTTAATATCAAAATTATTTTTAGATATTTGCATATTACCATTAATATCTAAAGTACTTTCTATTTCATCAATATTTTTACATATACCTATTTTTGCACTATTTTCACCAATTGTTAAATAAGTTGTAGTATTTATTTTAGATAATGATAGTGCATTATATAATTTATTATTAATATCATCATTACAATAAATTTCCAATATTTTATTATTACTATTATTATAATCACCAGTTTTAATTATTTTTATATTGGAACTATTATTTCCTAAAACATTGAATTCAATTTGTTTCGCACTTAATTCAATATTACTATTAGCTTCCAATTTCAAATTTGAAAAGGAATTTATATATGTTTCTTCATTAAAATTATTAGTATTATTTAAAATAATACTATTTAAAGTATTTTTATTATAAATATTATTAACAAATATTTTATCAACATATAAATTACCACTATCAATAAATACATTGCCATTTTTATTAAGATTAATTAATGTTTTAGATTCATTATCATCAGTTTCAAAATTTATTTTGAAATCTCCATCTAAAGTACTATATATTTTATTAACACCATCTAACTTGGAATTACTAGTATTAAATGAGTTTTCTAAAACAATATGTGGAACATTTTCAATTGTATTTGTATATAAATAATGTGTATGTAAATTAATATCATATTTTTCATAATAAAATTTAAATTCAATATCAATATTACTATTAATATTATATGATTGTGAATTAAATTCATAATTAAAATTAATTAGTTTATTTTGATTAATAATATTATAATTAATAGTATTTGTCGATATATTATCTATGCTTGCACCAAATATATCATTTAATAAATAATTACTTGTTAAAAAATTATATGTATATGAATTTTTATCATTTAAATTGTGATCATACAATATATTATATTTAATATCATCATTATTCATAATAGAATATGGTAATGTTAGTGTAGTATCACTTTCGTATGTATCTTTAACAATAAAATCAATATTAATTGTATCATTTAATAAATTTTCTTTATCATATTTAATTATATTTGAAAAATATATTTTATAATTTTCATTATCTATTTGTTTATCAACTAAATTTATTTTATAAATCTCATCTGTTGCGTTTAGAATATCATCTTTATATAAATAGTTTGTATATTCTATATGTACATTTGAAGTTGAATACAATGTATCAAAATGTGTATGATAATTAGTAATATTAGATGTAAATAATTTATCACTTGTATTTATGATATTATATTCATTTTTCAATAAAATATTATTAAAAATACTAAAAGAATTTGTTAATATATTTGATTGTAATTCTAAATTATTTAAAAAATTTTCATTTATTTTAAATTCATAATTACTAAAATTAGAATTTCCAAATGAAGGTAGTAATAATTTATTATATAATTCTAAATTATTTGTTATATCATTAAATACAACTTCATTAGCAACTTCAAATATATTAGAATCTATATTTTTATAATCTATTTCGTAATTTAATATTTCATTTGGAAATGTTATTGGAATATCTACTTCATTTTTTTGATATAAAATATTTGTTTTAATATAATTTTCATTATTTTTAATATCATCATAAATATATTCTGAATTTATTGTATAATTTGGTAAATTTAAAGAATCAATATCTATTTTTAAATCAAATAAAATATTACTATTATTTACTATATTCAATGATGTTTCTAAATTTAAATTCGAATTCTCAATATTAACAATTGTAAATTGCGTTTCATTTTCAAAATCATTTCTTATATCATTACTATAATCATTAGTTAATCTACATGAAGAAAAATTTTCAGATAAAACATCAAGAGAATATAATGGTTTATTTTTATTGATACCAATTTTTTTATCATTCGTTAATGTCATAACATTATATAGATTATCAACATTATTTGTTGTATCTTCATTATTTCCATATATAATATTGAAAGTTTTATCTTTACTTGGTCCATCAAATATCCAAAAATCACTAATTCTATCAGAAATTTTATTTTGAAAATTAATTTTAGGTGATATATCAACATTTGTATTTGTTAATTGTAATAAATATTTTGATGTATTTTGAATATGTAAAGAAATATTTTCAATATCATCATTATTATTAATTGCATTATTTCCAATATTTATATAACTATTATTTTCATCATTATAAAATGATATTAATTTATTATCTTGAATATTTTTAATTGATAAACAACTGGGATTTACCGCTTTTATTTCTCCATGTGTATTTATAATTTCTCCCATAGATTCCATTGTTAATTTCATTTTATTTACAATCGAATAATCGTTATCGTGTATAAATACTGTCGAAAAATCCAAAGAATTATCACTATATTTATTATATTGTTTTGTCAAAGATACTAATGAATTGTTATTATTATAATAAAATATGTTATTTGTATTTAATTTATCTGTATGATTTCTTATATTTTCTAAAGATGAATTATTATCTGAATTTATAACACTATTTGTTTTATTTATTAATTTATTTGCAGTAATTATAATATCATTTTCAATAATTTCTGTATTAGTTTCTGTATTTACTATATTCGGTTCTTCTAAAGAATTATTAACAACTGTTATTGATTGATTCAAAATTCTTAAGTCAGTACAATTAATAGTACCAGTAACTTGCATATCTCCATAAATTTTTACAGTTGGATGTTCGATTAATTCTGTATATGTTGGTAATTTTATACTTGTATCATTAACAGGTCTATTGAAAATAAAATAATAATTTTGCGCATCATTTAATATATTAATATCTTCATCTCTCACTGCAGTGATATTATTATTTCTTTTATACATCATTTCAAACCCAGATTTAGTAGGATGATACTGATTATCTGAATAACCTATTTCAAAAACTCCTGGATAATTTTCAATAGTTTGTTTTGTTGTATCATAATTTCTATATATATACCATCTTTCTTTATCTCTCAAACCAGTAATTGGTTCCCAATCGCAAAAATCTATACCTGAATATTTTGCTTTGTTGTTTGGATTACTAATATCACTATTTTTTTTTCCTTTGTACAATCGAATTATTGTATCATTATAATTTCTTTCTGACAAATTTCGTAACATTAATTGTGGTTTGCTTATTGTTGTATTAATATATTCGCTTTTACTACTTGAAGTTAAATCATCTAAACCAATTAATAAATTATTATTTGTATATGCTGTTTTAATATCAATATTTTGTGTATTTTTTAATATTTTAAATGTCGCCAATTTCATATTATTTTCAAAATATCCTTCATTTAATGTATTTGTAGATGTGACATTTATGCCACCATTTACATTAAATGTTTTATTTTTTTCGAGAAAATTATTTCTTGATGTATTACTTTCATTATAATTAATAAAAAATTTATTATTACTATCTGCACTTGTAATCACATAAGAAGATATATTTGATAATTCATTAATTTCGTTTTTAACAAAAAATAATGCTTTCGATATTGTATTACCAGTCTTAATATAAATGTCTTCTGTTACTAAAGAACCGTTAATATTTAGTTTTATATTTTCTAAATCCAATATTTCATTTGTATTTATACCAATGCTTTGATTTTGTAATATAGATAATGTAGGATAAATTGTTTGTCCATTATCACCATTTCTAATATCATCATTTGTTTTTCCAGCATAAAAATAAATATTATGCATCATATTTGTACTTCCAGAATTTTCTGTTTTAATTATTAAACTTTCATCATTATCCCCAAAAGATGTTTTAAAATGACCTATTGACGAAAATAATTCACCTTGATTGTATATCCCTATTTCATAATTTATTCTATCATCATCCTCATTATTTATACTAATCTTATTAGTACCATAAGTTTGATCATTTTGTATTCCTACACCAATATTACCATAAATTGATAAATTGCTATTATCTATTATAAAACCACTGTCACTATTTATTGCATAATATAATGCAATTTTGTCTTGAATTTCATCTGCAGTGAATCCATTGCCATCAACCGTTGTAAATGTACCGTCATCATTATTTATTAAAACTTTTATATTATTAATAGCTAAAGCTGATACTCTATGATCATTGATTTTTAAAGATCCACTATTATTAATAGTAATATCGTTATTTATAACAACCTCATTATGAAATTGTATTGGCGCTCGAATATCAGAAGAATCTTCGGTTTCTCTAATATTTAATTTATTAATTGATATCTCATTAATATTCAATGCTTTATCAAATTGTACAATATCTTTAACTATTAAATTACTTGTTTCAAAAGTATTATTAATTATTAAATTATCAAATTCATATTCTCCAGTATCAAATCTTCCCGGAATTATTTGATTAGCATTAAAATTTAATCCTAATTTTCTTATGAAAATATCATCTATATGCTTTATTTTTTTTGTATCAAATTTATCTTTCATATATATATTATCTAATAATGTATCGCCATACACATGTAATTTTGGTTCAATATTTGTACGAATTTCTTCAACATAATCTTTACCCATTGATATATTACCATCTTTTGTTATAGTCATTGATGGATAATTAGAAGCATTATTGTAAATTGGTATTGCATTACCATTGTATTTATATACATCATTAATTTCTTGATTAAATTTTGAAACATGAAATTCTAAGGGCATATCCTTTGTTGTTGATATTATCGCAGGTGATATATTACTATTACCCATTATACCAATTTTTAAACTTGACGCTTCACGAACGCTAATTTCTTCATCGTCTTCTAAATATCTATATGGTTGTGTTAAAGCTGTATTTTTGATTGCTAGTTGTATACCATCTATATTATCAGTTAATGGTCCAGAAATTATATTTAACGGATGTAAATTATTAACAGTATCTGTTGAACCCGCATTTATATTAACAAAACTTTCTGTAAATATATTATTTTTACTTAATGTTATTGCATCACTAGTAATAATAGTTGAATTCCAACCCTGTGTAAATCTTGATAATTCAGAATTAGAATTAATACTTTCAATTAAATTTTGTATAATTGTTTCTGGATTTGTTATATCAAATACATATGGTTTGCCATCATCATTCATTAATTTTATATTTTTTGCCATTATAGTTCCATCACAAAATATATCACCTTTCTCAATATAAATACCATATATATTTTTATCTTTAAAATTTTCATCAAATTTTTTTCTGGATGTATTTAAACCTATTCCAGAATTATTGACAATCATCGAATATTTTATATTCCTTTTATCAATATCTGTAAGTCTCATTGTTGTAGTTTGCAATTCACCAATATTCAATCCTAGTTCATTTGTTCCACTTATATCACCTACTACTAAATATTCACGCGTAGTTAAATCCAAATATTCGCTATTTATCACACCAATACCCAATGAATGGATCTCTATTTCAGAAGGTGAATATTCTTCAATAGACATTTTATATTAAAATATGCTAATTCCTTATGTATAATTAATATAAAAAAAAATGATATAATAATTAAATTATATTATAACTTATTATAATGTTACGTATTAATTCATTGCATAATAAAACAAAAGAAATCGATATTAATGATATGCCTTACAATAATAAAAATTATTTATTAAAAAATGAAGATTTAATTAATATATTCAAAAATCACGGATTAGAAAATATTAAAATCAATAATATTAATTTATTTAGAACTGCATTTGTTCACCAATCTTATTGTACAATGAAAAATTTAGATTTTAAAAATAGTAACTCTAAATGTCCTGATGATTGTCTTCCATTACAAGATATGTCTTATGAAAGACTTGAATTTTTAGGTGATTCTATTCTTGAAATGATTGTTACATCATATTTATTTGAAAGATATCCAGACCAAAATGAAGGATTCTTATCAAAATTAAGAACAAAAATTGTTAATGGTAAAATGTTGGGATTTTTAGCAAATAAATTAGAATTAAATAAATATGCTATTATTTCAAAACAAGTTGAAGAATCAAATGGAAGAAATAATTATAAAATTATGGAAGATATATTTGAAGCATTATTGGGAGCATTATTTATTGACAATGATAATAATTATGATATTGCTTATAATTTTGTAATTTATATTCTAGAGAATTATTTAGATTTTAGTGATTTAATTACAACAAAAAATAATTACAAGGATATATTGATTTATTATATGCAACATCATTTACAAGATGTGCCAAAATTTCTTGAAATAGATATTACAACTAAAGATAGTTCTAAAATTTTTACATATTGTATTAAAAATAAAAATAATACTGTTATTGCAAAATCTACAGGAAACTCAAAAAAAGAAGCTGAAAATAATACAGCATTAGAAGCGCTTAAACATTATAATGTAGATATTTACAATTTAAATTTTTGATTATATATAATAGTATAAATTAAAATGCCAGCGTTGCCTACGACTGGTGAAATAAGATTTAGTGCTATTGGGACAGAATTTAGTGATCCTTATTCATTAACCGATAGTACTAAAACGATTAGATTAAGTCATTATTATAAAAATATACAAGACATAACTACAAATCATATTAATACATTTCCAGACTCGTTTGATGAATTTAGATTAATATCATTTCGTGGTAAAGAAAGATTTAATGAAGAACTAGCCCCTACTGATGCTCAATCTACTGTAAGTGATTGGATAGGAGGCAACGAAGAGAACAAGAGCAATGTTGAATGGTTGCATGGTGTAAAAATTGATGTTAACAGAACAACCAAAGAACATGCAACAGAAAGATTAGGACCGATTGATGAACTAAATCGTGGCAAAGTGAGTGCCCGGGACGATAGAAGAAGTGAGAAAATACATGCGCGTATTACAGATAAATTAACAATTACTGGAGTCATTAGAGTAGCTGGCTGGGAAAACGACAGTCGTAGAATAAGTGTATATTTGAAGAAACCAGGATATATTCAATGGCGACATTTGGAGTCAAGTAACTGGCAGCAAGGAGCGCAAACCCATATTGTAGAAATTGATAATTTGCAAAATTATGGTGTTGGTGTTTATGCTATAATAGTAGGCGGTTATTATTCAAATATAAGTAGTTGGGGTAGTGTTAAAAAATATACACTTGAAATTTGGTAAAAACTTATAAATTTTTTTTACTATTATATTATAGATTAATATAATGCCTCCGCAAATTTCATTAAATTCATTATATGAAATGAAAAATAAAAAAGATAAAAGTAAAAATTTTATTTTTGATGAAATTATAGAAAAATGTCATTCTAAAATAGAAAGAATTGCAAAAGCGGGAGGTTTAAATATTTTTTTTCAAATTCCACCTGTAATAATTGGTAAACCATTATATAAAATTAATGAATGTATAGATTATATTATAAATGCGCTTAAAAAGAATGGTTTATATGTTAGACCTTTTACTCCACCGCATCAAAATATGATATATATATCTTGGAATCCAACTGATTTAAATATACAAAAAAGACTAAAATGATTTAAATATTTTCTATATTAATATATTATCATGGATGATAATTCAAAAATAGAATGTTTCTTAAATATATATAATAAATTAGACATAAATAAGCAAAAAAATACAATAGATTTAATTAAAAAAATTATAATAAATATTGAAACAAAATATAATAATAGAATAAAATATAGAAATTTATATAATATATCTCTTTTAAGTTTTGACATTTTACTTATGAATTATATAATAGGTTATGTATGTGATATAGATAAAATTGTAAATTTATCATTAACATGTAAAGTTTTTTATAATGAATTAAAATATTTTTTGATAAATTCTAGATCAATAATAAATCATATTTTTAGCACTACAAATAATTGTCTTTTTACTAATTATTTTGAAAATAGTTATTATAATATATTAAATTTAAAATACTTTTTTAACACAAAAAAAATACCATTACCAAATAATATTGATAAAATTACTTACTTAAATATAAATAATACATTAATTATATATTATCATTACTTTTTTGATAATTTTTTATTCAAAACACATGTAATAGATTTTTATTTTAATTTAACAAAATTATTATATCAAGAATATAACATTAATAATGATAAATCAATAAAAGATAATTTTTTTAATATTAGTTATTTATTTTCTCTATTTAAAGGCACATATGTATGTTATAATCCTGATTATTACTATTATTATACTAATGATATATCAAATGATTTATTTTCATGCAATTTAACTAGTTATTTGTATTATAGTGATGCAAAAGTATTTAAAAACGAATTTGATATATATAAAATTTTAATATTTATAAAATATAAAAAATTCAATGATTTAATTAAATTAATTGAATCATTAGAATTAATATATTATAATTATATTCCTTATTTAAATTATAAATATTACAATAATATGATTTCAAATGTTAAAGTTTTATTAGAATCAAATACTTATAATAAATTTATAAAAATAACATTTTTATCTTTTTATCTTGAATATTTTAATAATATATTACATATTGTTTCGGATGATTATTATGAAAATATATTAGATGATATAAAAGAGGTTACTATAGATATTTCTAATTATTATTTTAATCTAAAAGAATTAAGACCAAGATATTTTCAAACATATATTGAAGAAAGATATTTTAATTTATTATCTAATCTAACAAATAAGTTACAAATAGATGTTGATATTTTTTAAAATAAAAAAGTAACTTTATATTTACTTTTTTATTTTTTTATTTTTTTTATTTTTTAAATTCCTAGTTTCTTGCGGATTGTTTTGGCATCCTGTTTTAAACTTTCAATCTCATTTTCATCATAAAATCCCATATATCTTTGATTACAACTGCTACAAATACGAACATTTTTCAATATCAAATAAGAGTCTTTATTAATTGGATAGCAAAACTTATTATACTTACCGCCACTATATGGTTTAAGAAATTTGTTTTTCGTTGTTTCTTTTTCTTTGGAATTACAAGGACCTACACAAAACTTTGTGCAAGACACATCAACAACAATGTTATTGTCATTATAAGACATTATTGTAAAACTTATCTAACTTTTTTGACTTTGATTCGGTTTTCGCAACAAATTATAATGTGTTCTCTTTCGCTTGTTAGTTGCTAACTGGCAACTAATCAGGACGCTGTGCGTGATTTTAGTTATAGTAAAACTAAATCATTTTTTTTTACTTTTGTCATTTTTTTGTACTATTTTATAAGTGAAAATGTACAAAAAAATGACAAAAGTAAAAAAAAATGATAGAAAAAGTTTAAATAATAATTAACACACAACGAGTGATGACTACAACTGAGCGTATTCTTACTACTTTTACCTCCAAGGTTGAGATGGAGAAAGAATATACTAGGAGTGAGTTGGGAAAGATGCTAACTGAAGTATTCAAGGAGATTCGGGAGGGTTTGAAGGGCGAGAAGAAGACGAGGAAGAAGGCAAAGAAGGAAGAAGGAGGTGAGGAGAAGAAGAAGAGGGAACCGACAAAATACAACTTGTATGTTCGTGAGACGATGCCGGTAGTGAAGGAGAAGAATCCTGAGATGTCTCGTCAGGATTTGATGAGGGAGGTGGGAAGGATGTGGAAAAAGACGAAAGAGGCAGATGAGGGAAAGAAAGAGTAAATAAGAAGTTAAAAAAATAAAAAGATAGTTAGATTAGTGTGAACTATTTTTTTATTTAAAAATAAATAAATATATTATTTTTATAAATATTTATATTTTTAAACTTGTAAAAAGATATAAAATAATGACAAAATATTATATACAATGAGTACTTTAAACGAATATTACAAAAATTTAAATATTCATACATTTGAAGGTCATTCACAAGAATGTAAACCAGAAACAGAATTTTTAAAAAATATTGTAGATAATCCTGATATAATTAATATAATGGAAATTGGTTTTAACGCAGGACATTCAGCAGAAACATTTTTATCTTCAAATAAAAATATTAATTTAACTAGTTTTGATATTGGTGAAAAAGATTACTTAAAACATGGTAAAGAATATATAGATAAAACATATCCTAAGAGACACAAAATTATAATTGGTGATAGTTTAATAACAGTTCCAGAATTTTCTAAAAATAATGATCAAAAATTTGATATTATATTTATTGATGGTGGTCATGAATATAATGTTGCGCATGGTGATATTTTAAATTGTAAAAACTTAGCACATGGAAAAACAATTGTAATTCTAGATGATACTATAGATGATATAAATTTAATGAATGTTTGGAATGTAGGTCCCACAAAGGCATGGAATAAAACTAAAGAAAGTAATATTATTAAACAGATAGGTTCTTTAGATTTTAGTCATGGTAGAGGATTAAGTTGGGGGAATTATCTTTTTTAATATATAAAAAAATGATTTTATTAATATTTAAATTATTAAAATGATTAATGTTTATATTGATGGAGCATGTGCAAATAATGGTAAAAAAAATGCTATAAGTGGTTACGGTGTTTATTTTGCGGATGATGATTCGAGAAATGAATCAAAAAAAATAGAAGGAGAGAAACATACAAATAATATTGCTGAATTAACAGCTTTTATTAGATGTTTAGAAATTTTAAAAGACAATATTGAAAATAATGAACAAATTAATATATATACAGATTCAGAATATGTTATAAAATGCGCAAGTAGTTATGGTGAAAAATTATATAGAAATAATTGGAAAACATCAAACGAAAAAATACCACCCAATTTAGAATTACTTAAAAGAGCTTATGAATTATATAAAAATGTATATAATATCAAATTAAATCATGTATATGCACATACAAATAAAGAAGATAAACATTCTATTGGTAATAAAATGGCAGATAAATTAGCTAATTTAGCATTGGGAATAGAAAAATGTCCTTATGAAAAAACTTTTATTACTATTTCATATAGTAATAAAGATGAAGCAAAAAAGTTGGGTGCAAAATGGGATTTGAAGAAAAAATCATGGTATTATGATGACAAAATTACAGAGGAAAATAAAGAGAAATTGAATTTATTAGAAAAAAATAAAGTAAATGAATCAGTAATAGATATTAATAAAAATTATATTAATATTTCATTTTCTAAAAAAAATTTAGCAAAAACTTATGGTGCAA
>Ga0209631_10001071_pt1 | contig 36208 bp, 32 predicted proteins | sample COG_08_FD_184752 | JGI IMG/M metagenome (GOLD analysis project Ga0209631, IMG submission 184752) | Pelagic Microbial community sample from North Sea - COGITO 998_met_08 (SPAdes) (version 2) | ecosystem: Environmental > Aquatic > Marine > Neritic zone/Coastal water | place: Helgoland, sampling... | reverse complement strand
GCTTTGTAAAATATCATGCGGTTGGCGCGGGCAGATTTGCCCTGTTTCAAGGCGTTTTACCGCGATATTTTGGCCGAAAGCTTCAGCTGAAAAAAAACCCGCAACGATGCGCCTTTGCACAGCGCTTTCATCAACGATCAGCACGGTTTTGATCGCGCGCAAAACGGGTGGCGGTTTGCTGGTTTCAAGCTTCGGATATGGCTGATACATTGCAAGCGTCCCTTGTGTTGGGCGGTTTGTAAAACCCCAGCACTTAACCGGCTGTAAAAACCTAAAATTAAGCATGTTAAAATTTTAGATATTCATCTCTGATTCAATGTTTTGCTGAATCATAACGCCGGGACGGGAGTGAATTCATGATAGATTGGGAGCGTATCGAAGACCTGCGCCGAGAGGTGGGGCACAAAGACTTTGCCGATGTGGTGGCGTTGTTTTTTGAAGAAATTGACAGCAGTTTACCGGGATCTCTTGACCTTACAGAGCCGGATGAGATCCGCGATCTATTACATTTCATTCGTGGTAGTGCGTTGAATTTGGGCTTTTTTGAACTGGCTCGATTATGTGAGCCTGATTTCTTTACGATGGAAACGGGCTTATCTGTCGAAAAAATTCGGCCCTATTTCGAACGATTGCGGCGCTCTTATGAAAGGGCCAAGGCGGTCTATTTTCAGAATATGACATTGTGGGTTCAAGTTTAAATTACAAATTGAGCCAGTGTTTCATCATTTGTTATGTCAGAATATGTATAGCCGGCGGCCTCGAGGCTGGCAAAAAAAGCTTCAAAACCATCGGTGTTTTTGGTTTCCAATCCGATCAAGATTGATCCAAAGTTTCGCGCAGATTTTTTCAAATATTCAAAACGTGTGATATCATCATCTGGGCCTAGTAAATTCAAAAACTCCTTCAACGCACCGGGGCGCTGCGGCATTCTTAGAATCAAGTATTTTTTAACGCCTGCAAAGCGCTGCGCGCGCTCTTTCACCTCTGGCAGTCGTTCAAAATCAAAATTACCTCCCGAAGAGACGCAAACCACTTTGCGACCACGGATCATTTGACCGAGATCTTGCAGCGCATCGATGGCCAACGCGCCAGCTGGTTCTAATACAATGCCTTCGATATTCAGCATTTCAAGCATGGTGATACAGATCCGATCTTCGGGAATCCGCAGCACATTGGCCAAACCGATACTTTTTAAGCACTCAAACGTGCGCTGGCCGATTTGGCCCACCGCAGCGCCATCGGCAAACGTATCCACCTTGTCTAGCTTGACTGGTTTGCCCGCGATCAAAGCGGCCCAAAGGCAGGCTCCACCTAAAGGCTCGACCAAAGTAAACTGGCTTGAGGTACCAAAATAGCTGAGCATCCCCGAGGATAAGCCGCCCCCGCCCACAGGCAGGATAATATGATCCGGGGTGCTGCCCAATTGCCGTTCGATTTCTACGGCCACAGAGGCTTGCCCCTCGATCACATCGGTATCATCAAAGGGTGATAGAAAATGCGCGCCTTGCTCTTGACAGAAATTTTGCGCGGCGTTCAAACAATCGTCAAAATAATCGCCCACCAATTGAATTGACACGTTTTCGCCGCCAAATATCTTTGTTTTCTGGATTTTTTGCTGCGGTGTTGTGACGGGCATGAAAATCGTGCCGGTCACATCAAAATGCCGGCACATATAGGCCACGCCCTGCGCATGATTTCCCGCGCTGGCGCAAACGAAATTGCGTTGGTCTGGGCGTTTGCGCATCGCATTGAACGCGCCGCGCAGCTTGTAAGAGCGCACCGGAGAAAGGTCTTCGCGTTTCAGCCAAATATCGGCGTCAAATATAGCTGAGAGATGTTCGTTTTTTTGCAGCGGTGTTTCGGCAAACACGTGGCGCATTTCGCCTTCGGCGGCGCGGGCAAGAGATTGAAAATCGGTCATTTGTTAGTCTTGCGGCAGATTTTGCGTATGCGCAAGCCCAAGGCTCTCTTGCTCCTTTCGTCAAAACCCGATATCGCCCCGATCAAAACCGCAAAGGACTATGCTATGAGTGCGCCCCAAAAAGTTGTATTGGCCTATTCCGGTGGCCTCGATACCTCGATCATTTTGAAATGGTTGCAGGCCGAATATGGCTGCGAAGTGGTGACGTTCACGGCTGATTTGGGGCAAGGTGAAGAGTTGGATCCGGCGCGCAAAAAGGCCGAGCTTTTGGGGATCGCTCCGGAAAATATTTTTATCGAGGATCTGCGCGAGGAATTCGTACGCGATTTCGTGTTTCCGATGTTTCGCGCCAATGCGCTGTATGAGGGGCTGTATTTGCTGGGCACGTCCATTGCGCGCCCGCTGATTTCCAAACGCTTGGTTGAAATTGCCGCAGCCACGGGCGCCGATGCGGTGTCGCATGGCGCAACCGGCAAGGGCAATGATCAGGTGCGCTTTGAATTGGCAGCCTATGCGCTGAACCCTGATATCAAAGTGATCGCGCCCTGGCGGGAATGGGATTTATCAAGCCGCACAAAATTGATCGCCTTTGCCGAAGAGAACCAAATCCCCATCGCTAAAGACAAGCGCGGTGAGGCGCCCTTTAGCGTGGATGCCAACCTGCTGCACACCTCATCGGAGGGCAAGGTTTTGGAAGATCCCGCCTTGGATGCCCCGGATTACGTGTATCAGCGGACGGTCAATCCTGAAGATGCGCCCGATAAACCCGAATTTGTTGAAATCGGCTTTGAGGGGGGCGATGCAGTGTCGATTAATGGCGAAACGCTCTCGCCAGCGCAGCTGCTCACTCAGTTGAATGCGCTCGGCGGCGCGCATGGCATTGGCCGGTTGGATCTGGTCGAAGGGCGCTTTGTTGGCATGAAATCGCGCGGCATTTACGAAACCCCGGGCGGTACAATTTTGCTGGAAGCGCATCGCGGCATTGAGCAGATCACCCTGGATCGCGGTGCGGCGCATTTAAAAGATGAGCTGATGCCCAAATATGCCGAGCTGATTTATAACGGGTTTTGGTACAGCCCCGAGCGTGAAATGCTGCAGGCTTTGATTGATAAAAGCCAAGAACATGTCACTGGAACGGTGCGTCTAAAGCTGTACAAAGGCTCGGTGCGCACGGTTGGCCGTTGGTCAGAACACTCGCTTTATTCTGAGGCGCATGTGACCTTTGAAGAGGATGCCGGTGCCTATGATCAAAGCGATGCGGCCGGGTTTATTCAGCTGAATGCGCTGCGCTTGAAGCTACTTGCCGCGCGCAAGCGTCGTTTGGGCTAAAAGCCTATTCTTTCCAAAGTTGTTTTTGGAGGGCAGCGCTGCTGGGCTTTGGGCTTTCGTTCAAAGGTGTATCTGGTCTGTTGGGGCTTCGATTATTTACGTCGTCAATTTTGTTATTATTCGGTAATTTTGCGACTGACCGCGCCGGTTTTTGCTTTTTATGCGCTGGTGTATCCTTTGGTTAGCTGGATGTTGACTGGCTCATTTTTGTTATTACAGCCGGGTTTTATAACTACTACCCCTGATGGAATGGGGCTTGGCAGCTTTTTAGACCTTAGTTTGGTTTTTATTATTTTTAGCTGTTTCTTACTGGCAGTGATCGCGATCCATTGGCACCGCTTTATGATGCTGGGCGGTGAAGGGCCTATTTTTAATCGCTCAGTCTTCTGACCTTATAGTATCAAAGCCCAAAAAATTATGCTTATCTTTATCGCCGGGACATTTATTTTACTCATTTTCATCCGCAATTTTATCAATCTGCAAGGCTCGGAGGGTTTCCATGACTTACTAGCCCTCGTGATGATGGACATTCAAGATCCCACCACGATCACAGCGCTTAATCCCCTTTTATGGCTTGTTTGGCTTATAAAATCTGTTTGTTTTATTTGGCTTGCGCATCGGATCAGCCTGTGCCTGCCTGCCGCTGCCATTGGCAAAGATATGCGCTTGCGCGAAGCTTGGCGACCGACCAGCGAGTTAAAGGCCCAGATATTGCTGTTAGCTGGTTTTGAAGTGCTGGTGTATTTCGGCATTTCTGCTGCAGTTTTCTGGGTTTCAGCTTTGATCGGCGCTGTTGTTCCTGCGATGATCCTTTTTTTGCTGCAAACTTGGATCCTCACCTTATATGGTGGCAGCATTCTGACCACGCTATACCGATATCTTATTGAAAAGCGGGCTTTGCAGGGCGCAACCCATTCATAATCCGGTTTCTGCGGCGATCTCTTTGCGGCTTTTGCGGGCCCGCTCGGTGGCCGATTTCAACTGCCCACAGGCCGCCATAATATCCTCGCCACGCGGGCGCCGGATCGGGCTGGCGTAGCCGGCATTGAAAATAATATCCGAAAACGCTTTGATCCGCGCGCGGTCCGAGCGTTGATAGGGCGCGCCGGGCCATTCGTTAAACGGGATCAGGTTGATCTTCGCCGGAATACCTTTGATCAGCCTTAGCAATCGGCGGGCATCGGCATCGCTGTCATTCACGCCCTTTAGCATCACGTATTCAAAAGTGATGCGCTCTGAATTGGACAGTTTCGGATAGGCGCGCAATTCGCTGAGCAACGTTTCGATATTCCATTTTTTGTTGATCGGCACCAATTTATCGCGCACCTCATCGGTCGTGGCGTGAAAAGACACTGCCAGCAGACAGCCGATTTCTTCAGCGGTTTTGGCAATTTCGGGCACAACGCCGGATGTTGACAGCGTGATCCGGCGCCGCGATAGGCAAATGCCCTCGGGGTCCATCGCGATCTTCATCGCATCGCGCACATTGTCAAAATTATACAGCGGTTCACCCATGCCCATCAGTACAATATTGGACAGAAGGCGCACAGGGTTTGGTGGCTCGCCCGGTTCGGGCCATTCGCCCAGATCATCGCGGGCCACCAAGACTTGGCCAATGATTTCTCCTGCGGATAGATTGCGCACCAGCTTTTGCGTGCCAGTATGGCAGAAAGAGCAGGTGAGCGTGCAGCCCACTTGGCTGCTAATGCACAGCGTGCCGCGATCTTCTTCGGGAATATAAACGATCTCTACTTCATGCCCGCCAGCAATGCGCACCAGATATTTGCGCGTGCCATCGCTTGAGATCTGCCGCGTGATCACTTCGGGCACTTCAAGCACGAAGGTTTCGGCGAGTTTGGCGCGATAGTCTTTTGACAGATTGGTCATTTGCGAAAAATCACGGCAGCCTTTGGCGTAAATCCATTGCCAAATCTGCCCGGCGCGCATTTTGGCCTGTTTATCGGGCGTGCCCTGCGCAATCAATGCCTCGCGCAAGGCGGCGCGGGTGAGCCCGATCAAATTTATCTGGCCCTCTGGCAGCTTGCGGGGCAGGGTCAATAAGTCTTGGGTGATCGGAGCGTTGACCGACATCAGCTATAACTTTCCAACAGTTTCCCGGCCCGCATAGCCTATTTATACGGTTAGGCAAAGGCCGAGGTTTTGGAAATTATCCGCTGCAGTTCTTTTTTGCCGCGTCGCTGGCGGCGGTAAAGCCTTTTAGCGAAAACGTATCAACGGTCTGGGTGCCGCGTTTGGACACTGCTGTTAACGTTGCCGTGCCCCCCGCTTTCATGGCTTTGACCAGTTTTACATCCTCTTCAGAAGAGCCGGCCCAGGCCCATTCGCCTTGGATCAGTGACAATTTGAACGACTTATCATCCACTTTCAGCTTGATCGCTTTGTCCTCTGCGAAAGGATATCCCCCGGTGAAGGTCACCTGTTCGGATACTTTTCCTGCTGGGCTGAAGAATACAAATAATAAAATATCACTGCGTTTTACCGAAACGGTCCGACCGCCGCGCGTGTTGACACTTTTCTTGGGAAGCGACACGCTCCAACACTCTTTTGGGCTTTTATCCACAAACACAGCCCAATCTCCATGTTCTGAGACGCGGGTTGCCTTACCCTCGGCTGTCCAACCTGCACCAGCAAAGCCCAAAAGGCTGGTGGCCAACACTGCGGTTCTTAACAGGCTCTTCATTTTTTGCCTCCGTCATAAGCCGGTAGCGCCGGCCTATAGGTTCTATGGTGCTTAATGACCATTTACGGGAAAATCCCATTACATTCTCGACAAAACCACATTAGCCTTAAACTGTGTTTTAGCGAAAGCCCTCTTGGCAAGATTTTGCTGAAAAAATCACTATCTGGAGAGAAGAATGCAAGCCCCTGAAGCTTTATGTGAAATCTGGCGCGGATCATTTTTGGAAAGCCTACATCTGGGCCACGCTGTGATCTGTGATGAAACCGGACAAATTGTAAAATCATGGGGGGATCCTGACGCGGTTATTTTGCCGCGCTCTTCTGCCAAAATGATTCAAGCCCTGCCCTTGCTCAGCTCAGGCGCGGGCGATCACTATGGGCTCACAGAGCAAGATTTGGCGCTGGCTTGCGCGTCGCATCAAGGCGGACAAATCCATACCAGCCGGGTCAGCGCCTGGTTACAGGCATTGGGGTATGACCAAACAGCTTTGCGATGCGGCGCCCAGCCCCCCCGGGACCGGGGTGAAAAACGGCGCGTGCAAGCGGCGCAGGAAGCGCCCTGCCAAATTCATAATAATTGCTCGGGAAAACATACCGGATTTTTAACGCTGGGTCAGTTTTTAAAAGGCGATGAAGCCTATACTGACATTGCGCATCCGGTACAGCGCGCCTGCTTAGAAGCTTTTGAGCAGGTGACAGATGCCGCCAGCCCGGGGCACGCGATTGATGGATGTTCTGCGCCTAATTTTGCCACTTCATTGCTGGGATTGGCGCGGGCAATGGCTTGGTTCGCCAGCGCTGAGGCGCGCATAGATGGCGCTTCACAGGCGGCTTTGCGATTGCGCCGCGCGATGGCGCTGAATCCGGATTTGGTGGCGGGTGAGGGCCGCGCCTGCACCGAATTGATGCAAGCGATGCAGGGCGGCACGGTGGTCAAAACTGGCGCCGAAGGGGTTTTCGTTGCCATTATTCCCCAAAAGCGCTTTGGCATCGCGGTGAAAATATTGGATGGCAGCACCCGCGCCAGTGAATGCGCGATTGCGGCCCTGCTCTGCGCTTTGGGGGCTTTACCGCCCGCACATCCTGCAACGCTGAACCGTATGCATGCGCCGATTGTCAATTGGAGCGGGCTGCAGACTGGCGAGATACGCCCCGCGCGAGGATTGACCTTGTGATCGTTTTATTCAACAAACCCTATAATGTGCTGTCGCAATTTACGGATAAGGGCAGCGCGGGCAGCGATCGAAAGACGCTGTCAGCCTTTATCGATATCCCGTTTGTCTATCCTGCGGGGCGGCTTGATCGGGATAGCGAAGGTTTGCTGATTTTGACCGATGATGGCAAGTTGCAGGCGCGGATTTCCAACCCGAAACATAAAATGACCAAAACCTATTGGGTGCAAGTGGAAGGGGCGCCGCAGCAATCAGATCTTGAGCGGTTTGAACAAGGCATCCTGCTGAAAGACGGAAAGACTTTGCCTGCACAGGCGCGCTTGATCGACCCGCCGGCTGATCTTTGGCCAAGAACCCCGCCGGTTCGGTTTCGCAAAACGGTGCCGGAGGCGTGGTTGGAGGTAAGTCTGCGCGAAGGGCGAAACCGTCAGGTACGCCGAATGACTGCTGCGCTGGGCTTTCCGACGCTGCGCTTAATCCGGGCGCAGATTGGACCTTGGCAGTTGGGGGAGTTGCAACCGGGTCGGTTTGAAAAAATCCTGAACCCGACCGCAAGCGCGCGCGGTTAAATTATACATTGGCAAAGCCTCGGTTTAGAGCCGTGAGAATGCCATCCACCTCTGCCTCTGTAATCACCAAAGGGGGAGACATTAGCACATTATGCATGCCTAAACGCACCAATGCGCCGGCCTCAAACGTGGCTTGATGCAGCCGCGCCATCGTTACACCATCCATCGGCGTTTTGGTCGCTTTATCGCTAACGATTTCAAGTCCGATCATCAACCCTTCGCCGCCGCGTATATCGCCAATAATATCGTATTTATCGGCGAGCTTTTTCACCCCTTCAAACAATTGAGTGCCGCGCGCTGCCGCGTTGGTTTTTGTATCAAGACGCAGGGTTTCTTGCAGGCAGGCCACCACGGCTGCGGCCCCGACCGGATGCGCTGAATAAGTATAACCATGATAAATACCCGCCTCGCCCGTGGTGTCCTTTTCGAACACCTCGGCGACCTTTTCGCTCATCAATGCAGCGCCTACGGGAAAATAGGCGCTGGTAATGCCTTTGGCCAAGCACATCATATCAGGCTTTACGCCCCAATGGCGCGCACCCGACCAATCGCCGGTACGGCCAAAGCCGGTAATCACCTCATCTGAAATCATCAAAATTCCATATTTGTCACAAATGTCGCGCATCAGCTTCATGAATGAGGCATCCGGCACAATCACACCGCCAGCGCCTTGGATTGGCTCCATAATGAAGGCGGCGATGGTTTGCGCGCCTTGGAAAAGGACTTCATCCTCAAAACTGGCGGCGATTTTCTGCGCCAAAGCTGCTGGATCCGTTTCATCAAAGGGATTGCGATAAGTATAAGGGCTGGGCAGATGAAAGCAGCCCGGCATCAGTGGTTCGTAATTGATCCGAAAGCGGTTATTGCCATTGACCGAGGCGCCCCCAAAATGCGTACCGTGATACCCTTTTTTCAACGAAAGGAATTTGGTACGGGTGGGTTCGTTGCGCAGTCGGTGATATTGGCGCGATAGGCGCAGCGCGGTTTCTACTGAGTCAGAGCCGCCCGAGGTGAAAAAGACCCGCGCCATCCCATCTTCGGCAAACATATTGCGCACCGCCAGTGAGGCCTCAATCGCGCATGGGTTGGTTGAGCCGGCAAAATTTGAGGAATAGGGCAGATCGTAAAGCTGTTTGGCGATCGCGTCTTTGATCGGGTTGTTGGAATATCCCAGATTAACGCACCATAAGCCTCCAACGGCATCAATCGCGGAATGCCCGTCAATATCATGCACATAAACGCCCTCCGCCCCGGTTATGATACGCGGTGGCGTTTCCAACGAATCGCCCGGATGGCCCATCGGGTGCCATAAATGGCGGGCGTTATTTTCTTTCAGAAAATTATCATCTTTCATGCTGCGTATCTCTCTGGTTTGTAAGGGGCTGGCGGGTGTCAGCTGCGTATATCTATCTTGCCGATAAACGGTTCAAGGTCTAGTTTTTTCCTGCTGGTGCAAACAGCCCATGCGCGATAGGGCACCATGATTTTGGACAGTTTGGGCACCAGCCCATAGACACAGAAGCTGTGGCCGTGTATCTGCCCATGCCATGGCAAATTCCAAATCTGACCCAAATTATAAAGTGATCTCTGAAAACCGCCGCGCGCGTTTTGATTATGCGATTGAAGATGATTTGGAATGCGGTGTGATGCTTTTGGGCTCTGAGGTGAAATCACTGCGGGTGAACAGTGCCAATATTGCCGAAAGCTATGCCGGCGTGGATGCCGGAGAGTTGTGGTTGGTGAATTCTTATATTGCCCCTTATGAGCAAGCCAAGACCTTTGGACATGAAGAGCGGCGGCGGCGCAAATTGCTGGTCAGCCGCAAAGAGCTGGCACGGCTCTGGGCCGATACGCAGCGCAAGGGTCTGACTTTGGTGCCTTTGGTGATGTATTTTAACCATCGTGGCAAAGTGAAGCTGAAAATTGGCATCGCCAAAGGCAAAAAGAATCATGACAAGCGCGCCGATCAGGCCAAACGGGATTGGGGGCGACAAAAACAGCGTTTGTTGCGCCATAGCGAGTAGCGGCTTCCTGAGCAATCGGTCGATTATAAAAGCGACAATTGCCGAACCCGCTCTTGCCCCTGTATAGAGACAGTAGTAGGCAAAAACAAAAGCAATAAGTGAGGTTTATAATGACCCGCGATGACCCTAAAACCCTTGTCTCAACGCAATGGCTGGCCGCGCATTTAAAAGATCCTGATTTAAGGGTTTTGGATGCGTCGTGGTATTTGCCCGGCTCTAAGCGCGACCCCTTTGCCGAATATCAGGCGGCGCATATTCCGGGCGCGCGTTTCTTTGATCTTGATGATGTTAGCGACCATCGCTCGGATTTGCCGCATATGGTTCCGCCGGTGGAAAAATTCATGTCGCGGATGCGCGCAATTGGCGTAGGCGATGGGCATCAAATTGTTGTTTACGACGGCTCTGGGTTGTTTTCCGCGCCGCGGGTGTGGTGGTTGTTTAAATTGATGGGCCAAATGGATATTGCCGTGCTGGATGGCGGTTTTCCCAAATGGCAGGCAGAGGGCCATCCGGTGGAAGATTTGCCGCCTATTCTGCGCGACCGCCACATGATGGTGCGGCGCCAAAACCAAATGGTCAAGGATGTCACGCAAGTTTCGGCGGCTTCAAAACTGGGAGAGTCTGAGATCGTGGATGCGCGCTCGCCGGGCCGGTTTTACGGAAAAGATCCCGAGCCCCGCCCCGGTTTACGCGCCGGTCATATTCCAGGATCAAAAAATGTGTTCTACAAAGATTTGTTGAAGGCAGATGATACGATGAAATCGCCGGATGAGATGCGTCAGGTTTTTTTGGAAGCCGGTGTCGATTTGGACAAACCAGTGATTACCAGCTGCGGTTCGGGCGTGACGGCCGCAATTCTCAGTTTAGGATTGACCCGTATGGGCAAAACCGACCATTCCCTATATGACGGCAGCTGGACCGAATGGGGCATGTTTCCAACCTTGCCCATAGCCACAGGAAAGACATAATGTTTCAAGATCTCGTAGAACAACCGGCAGATAAAATTCTGGCATTGGTGCAGGCGTATAAAGAAGATCCACGCGATCAAAAAATTGATCTTGGTGTTGGCGTTTATAAAAATGCCGAAGGGATCACGCCGGTGATGCGGGCGGTCAAAACCGCAGAGCATCAGCTGTGGCAGCAAGAAACAACGAAATCTTACGTTGGTCTGTTGGGGGATCCACGCTTTTCCGACGTGATGGTTGATCTGGTGCTGGGCGATGCGGTGCCAAGAGCCAGCGTGGCTGCGGCCGCAACCCCGGGGGGCACAGGTGCTGTCAGACAGGCTTTTGAACTGATCAAAATGGCGCATCCTGAGGCGCGCATTTTTGTGTCAGACCCGACATGGCCAAACCATTTGTCTATTCTAAAATTCCTTGGCATGCCGGTGGTGCCTTACCGGTATTTTGATGGCGAGACGCGCGGCGTAGATTTTGAAGCCATGTTGCAAGATCTTTCGGCGGCCAAACCGGGGGATGTGATTTTGCTGCATGGCTGTTGCCACAACCCGACAGGGGCAAATTTGAACGCGGTGCAATGGCAGGCGGTGATCGATCTGCTGCATAAAACCGGCGCCACGCCAATGGTGGATATCGCGTATCAAGGCTTTGGTGATGGCCTGGAAGAGGATGCCGCTGGCACGCGCCTTTTGGTGCAATCGGTGCCAGAAACGATCATTGCCGCCAGTTGTTCAAAAAACTTCGGGATTTATCGTGAGCGCACGGGTCTGTTGATGGTGGTTTCACAAGATCTAGCGGCGCGGGGGCTCAATCAGGGCACGCTTGCCTATTTGAATCGGCAAAATTTTTCATTCCCGCCGGATCATGGCGCAAGGTTGGTGACCATGGTCCTGAGCGATCCTGATCTACGCGCAGATTGGGCCGCCGAATTGGAAGAGGTGCGCTTGTCGATGTTGGGGCTGCGCGAACAGTTATCCGAAGAGCTTCAGCGCCTGTCGGGCTCTGATCGGTTTGGGTTTTTAGCCCAGCATCGTGGGATGTTTTCGCGTTTGGGAACCACCCCGGATAAAGTGGCCCGGCTGCGCGAGGAACACGCGATTTACATGGTGGGTGACAGCCGTTTGAATATCGCTGGCCTCAATCAAAAAACCGTGCCGATCTTGGCTAAGGCGATCGTTGATTGTGGTATTTAAGCGGCGGGCTTAAACGCTGAGCGTCGCCTGAACCGCGTTTTTCCAACGGCTATATTTGGCGCTTTGCGCGGCTGCGTCCATAGCTGGTTCAAAGCGGCGTTGCAGAGCCCATGTTTTTGAAAACGCCTCTTGGGATGGGTAAATTCCGGCCTGCATGCCGGCAAGCCAAGCAGCGCCCAGCGCCGTGGTTTCCAAAACCTCTGGTCGATCCACCGCAGCGCCGATAATATCGGCTAAAAACTGCATGGTCCAATTGCTGGCAGACATCCCCCCATCCACGCGCAACACGGCCTTTGCAGCATCGCCGGGCCAATCCGCCTGCATCGCCTCTAGCAAATCCCGGGTTTGAAACCCAACGCTTTCTAGGGCGGCTTTGGCGAATTCTGCGGGGCCAGAATTGCGGCTTAACCCATAGATCGCGCCGCGGCATTCGGCGTTCCAATAGGGCGCGCCCAGCCCTGTAAAAGCAGGGACCAAAACCAAATCTTGGCCAGGATCAGCCGTTTCTGCCAGAGTTTGCGTTTGCGGGGCATTGGTTATTATTTTTAGGCCATCGCGCAGCCATTGCACCACGGCGCCGGCGATAAAAATGGACCCTTCAAGCGCATAAGTGGGTTTGCCGTTTAACTGATAGGCAATCGTGGTTAGCAAACGGTTGCTGGATGTTACAGGCGTATCGCCCGTGTTCAAAAGCGCAAAACATCCTGTGCCATAGGTTGATTTCAGCATCCCAGGCTGAAAGCATGCCTGCCCAACCGTGGCCGCTTGCTGATCGCCTGCAACGCCTAAAATAGGAATCGCGCTGCCAAACAGATCCGGCGTAGTCTCGCCAAAATGATCGGCGCTGTTCAGTACTTTTGGCAACATCTGCACGGGAATATCCAAGAGGGCGCAGATCTCTGTGCTCCAAGCACCTTTATGGATATCATAGAGCATCGTGCGTGCAGCATTTGTGGCATCCGTCACATGCGCTGCACCGCCTGTTAAGCGCCAGATCAAATAGCTGTCAACCGTGCCAAACAGCAAATCACCGGCCTTGGCTTTTGCTTTTGCGCCCTCAACATTCTCTAAAATCCATTTCAGCTTGGTGCCCGAAAAATAGGGATCCAGCAGCAAGCCGGTTTGCGCGGTGACCAAGGCTTCATGACCCTCAGCGCGCAACGTCGCGCAGAGCGTTGCGGTGCGCCGATCCTGCCAAACGATGGCTTTGTGAATGGCTTCGCCGGTATGGCGATCCCACACCACCGTGGTTTCACGTTGATTCGTAATCCCAATAGCCGCGATATCGCGCGCATTAAGATCGGCGTTTGAGAGCGCGGCGCGGCAGGTGCGCATTGTCGTATCCCAGAGATCTTGAGGCGTGTGCTCTACCCAGCCACTTTGCGGAAAATGCTGCTCGAATTCTTCTTGTGCATCAGAAATGGGCGTCATTGCCTGATCAAACACGATTGCCCTGCTGGAGGTGGTGCCTTGATCAATTGCCAATATATTACCCATGAAAACGGTTCCTTTGCCTAATTTAGCCACTAATTTCGGCTGATTTGCACAGAAAGGCAACGGCTTTTACGGTGGTTTTTCACCATATTTGCAGGGGGGTCTTCGTCCCAGCCGCACGCGGCTGCCAACAGCATGCGATTTAGACCAAAATTGGCGTTGCGGCTTTAGCTGCCGTCATATCCCAGCATATGCGTCTCACCGCGTGTGCGGGCGAGGTGAATTTGCTTTTGACGCTCGCGAAAACGGTTTTTATCGGCCTCGCTGGTTTGAGCTGAGCAGTGGTGGCAAGCGACCCCATGCTCATATTCTGGGCGCTTTTTATCGTTGGGCAAGATCGGCCGCCGGCAGGCATAGCACAGCTGATGGGGCCCCTCGGCCAGCCCGTGCTGCACCGATACGCGGGCATCAAACACAAAGCAATCGCCCTGCCATTTGCTATTTTCTTCTGGCACGTCTTCAAGATATTTCAGGATGCCGCCTTTGAGGTGATAGACATCCTCAACGCCTTGCCCGAGCAGGTAATTGGTTGATTTTTCGCAGCGGATACCACCGGTACAAAACATCGCAATGCGTTTGTTGTGAAACCGTTCTTTATTGGCCTCCCACCAGTTGGGGAAGTCGCGGAACGAGCGTGTTTGCGGATCAATAGCCCCTTCAAAGCTGCCAATGGCAACTTCATAATCATTGCGCGTATCAATCACCGCCACATCGGGGGCGCTGATCAATTCATTCCACTGCGCTGGATCTACATAATGGCCAACCTGTGCCTGAGGGTTCACATCTGGCTTGCCCATGGTGACGATTTCTTTTTTAAGCTTTACTTTCATCCGGGGAAAAGGCGGCAGAGTTGCGGTGCTTTCCTTATGCTCTAAGGCTGCGCAACCGGGCAGCGCGCGCAAGGTTTTTAAAAGCGCTGCAACATTGGACGCGCTTCCGGCAACGGTGCCATTAATCCCTTCTGCGGCCAGCAAAAGTGAGCCCGTGATGTGCAAGGTTTCGCAGGCAGATTGCAGCGGTGCGCGCAAGCTGGCCGGATCGTCAAATCGGGTAAAATGATAAAGGGCAGCTATAGTAAACATGGCCGTTGCCCTACGATAAAAGACCGAGGCAGCGCAAGCATTTTGACGTGGCGGGCCTAACAGAGCGGGCGCATCGTCTCCTTGTTAAGGGCCACCGGCACCAGCGGACGGCCGTATCCGGCACCGCCATCAAGATTGATGCGATTTCCGAAATGCGCCGGGGCATCCAGGGCCGTATGCCCATGCACCACCATAAAGGGATGACGATCCTGATAGCTTAAAAAGGGTTCACGGATCCATAAAAGATCATCTTCGAGCTGTTCGGATAAGGGAATATTGGGGCGTATACCCGCATGCACAAAAAACCAATTCGCATGCTGGAAGGTAAGGGGTAAAGCGCGCAAAAACGCGATCTGCGCTGGGGGAATTGCGTCAAACGCTTCGCGCTGTACTTCGTATAACCGCCGCCCCTCGCTTGCATCTATGCCATAAGAGGCGAGTGTTTTATCGCCGCCCAATCTGGGATGAAGCCACGAATGGCCAATTTGCAAATGCGGATCCTGTCGCAAAGGCGTTTGCATAAACCAGTCGAACATGCGGTCATGATTGCCTTTTAGAACTGTCCAATTGCGGCCCGCTGCCAGCCCGTCCATGATCAGCTCGATCACGCGGCGGCTGTCTTGGCCGCGATCCACGAGATCCCCCACAAACACCGTTTTTGCCTCAGCGCCGCCGTCTTTTTCAATAAGCATCAATGCAGTTTCAAGCTGCGCCAATTGGCCGTGCACATCGCCGATGGCATAAAGTGTATCACTCATCATTTGGTCCTTTTGATTTCAGCGTTTCACGGCATAAAGCGAGAGGTTTGTTTGGCCGTGACAGGCGCAGGTTTGCCGCGCCTGTCATATAGCGGATCAGCTTTGTGTAGCCTCAAAGCTCAGAGGTTTGATCTGCTGGAACAATCCGGTTTCTTTCAGCTGTTTGACCACGGGTGCGGGCACGCGGCTATCCACCGATAAAAGCGCAATGGCTTCACCACCCGACGCAGCACGCCCCAGCGTAAAGTTGGCAATATTCACGCCATTGGTCCCCAAGGTCAGGCCCAAAGCCCCGATAATGCCGGGCACGTCCTTATTGGTGGTGTAGAGCATATTAGACGCAATCTCGGCATCAATATTGATGCCTTTGATTTGGATAAACCGTGGTTTCTTATCGCTGAAAACGGTGCCCGCAATCGAGCGCTCGCGCGTATCCGTCACCACGGTGACTTTGATATATCCCTCAAAAGCGCCCGATTTATCCTGATTGGTCGTACTGATTTGTATGCCCCGCTCTTTGGCAATCACTGGCGCGCTGACCATATTCACATCAGGATTGACCCTTTTCATGATTCCCGAAATCGCTGCGCAATTTAACGCGTCTAGATTCATTTTTGACACAGAGCCGTCATAAAGAATATTCACCGCTTTGATCGGCTCATCCGTCAATTGGCCGATGAAATTGCCAAGATGCCCCGCCAAAAGCAGCCAAGGCCCCATCACTTTGGCCTCTTCTGCGGTGACCGATGGCATGTTGAGCGCGTTGCTGACCGCGCCCGTTAAAAGGTAATCCGACATTTGCTCGGCCACTTGCAGCGCTACGTTTTCTTGCGCTTCGGTGGTGGCGGCGCCCAAATGCGGCGTACAAACCACATTTGGCAGGTTAAAGAGCGGATTTTCAATCGCCGGCTCTACCGCAAAAACATCAAAGGCGGCGCCCGCGATATGGCCCGATTGCAACAGCTCAGATAGCGCGGTTTCATCCACCAAACCGCCCCGCGCACAATTGATAATGCGCACGCCTTTCTTGGTTTTCAACAGATTTTCACGGCTGAGAATATTGCGGGTTTGATCCGTGAGGGGCACGTGCAATGTGATAAAGTCGGACCGGGTTAACAGCGCCTCTAGATCAACTTTTTCAACCCCCATTTTATCAGCTTTTTCTTGGCCTAAATACGGATCATAGGCGATCACTTTCATCTTCAGGCCGAGTGCGCGATCGCAGACGATGCCCCCAATATTGCCGGCACCAATCACGCCAAGCGTTTTGCCGGTTAATTCGACCCCCATAAACTTGGACTTTTCCCATTTTCCGACCTGTGTCGAGGCATTGGCTTCGGGGATTTGCCGGGCGACAGCGAACATCATTGCCATGGCGTGTTCGGCGGTGGTGATCATATTTCCGAAGGGCGTATTCATCACGATTACGCCTTTTTTGCTGGCCGCTTCTTTATCCACATTGTCAACGCCAATCCCGGCACGGCCAACCACTTTTAAGTTTTTGGCAGCCTTGATGATTTTTTCGGTAACTTTGGTGGCCGAGCGGATGGCAAGCCCGTCATATTGATCGATCACCGCAAGCAGGCGGTCTTTATCTTTGCCCAAATCGGGTTGAAAATCGACATCAATGCCGCGGTCGCGGAAAATTTGAACGGCGGTTTCAGAGAGTTTGTCAGAAACAAGTACTTTAGGGGCCATTGTGGCAGTCCTTTGTATAAAAAATAAAATGGCAGCAGATCAAATCCTGCGCCAGAAAGGGGGTTTAAACCGGCTTATGCGGCTTGCATGAGAGCGGTGATTTCCAGCTGGAAGGCCCAGTCTAGCCAAGGCAGCATGGCCTCGATATCATTGGTTTCCACCGTCGCACCGCACCATATGCGCAGCCCAGCAGGGGCATCGCGATAGGCGCCAATGTCAAACGCGATCGCCTCATCCGTCAAACGTTTGGCAATTGCTTTGGCGAAGGCACTGCCATCTTGAATGCGCGTATCGGTGAATTTCAAACATACAGAAGTGGTTGAGCGGGTGGATGGATCCTGCGCCAGAAAATCAATCCAATCATGCTGCGCAACAAATTCAGCAATGGCATTTGCATTGTTATTCGAACGGGCGATCAAACCGGTCAATCCTCCAACCGAGCGTGCCCAATCCAATGCCACCAGATAATCCTCAACCGCCAACATTGAAGGCGTGTTGATGGTTGCGCCGTTGAAAATTCCTTCAATCAGCTTGCCGGCTTTGGTCAGGCGAAAAATCTTTGGAAGCGGCCAAGGGGGCGTATAGCTTTCCAGGCGTGCCACCGCGCGCGGGCTTAGAATCAGCATGCCATGCGCGGCTTCCCCGCCCATTACTTTTTGCCAGCTAAAGGTTGTGACATCCAGCTTATCCCAAGGCAGATCCATGGCAAAAGCGGCTGAAGTGGCATCGCATAGGGTTAGACCCTCGCGCGTTGCCGGGATCATATCTCCATTGGGCAAACAGACGCCAGATGTGGTGCCATTCCAAGTAAAGCAAACATCTTTGTCAAAATCGACTGCGCTGAAATCAACGATATCGCCATAATCGGCGATGCTCACGCGCGCGTCCAGCTTCAGCTGTTTCACCGCATCGGTGACCCAGCCGGCCCCAAAGCTTTCCCAAGCCAGCATTTCAACTGCGCGTTCGCCCAGCAAAGACCACATTGCCATTTCGTAAGCGCCCGTATCCGAGGCCGGTACGATGCCAATGCGATACTCATCCGGAATGCCAAGAATGTCGCGTGTACCGTCAATCGCGGCTTTTAACTTTGCCTTACCAATTGCGGCGCGGTGGCTGCGCCCCAAAGGCGCATCAGCTAGGTTTTTTAAATCAAAAGTGGGGATTTTGGCGCAAGGGCCAGATGAAAAACGCGGATTGGCCGGCCGCGATGCCGGTTGTTTAATAGCCATTAATGCTACCCTTTCAGATAATCGCCCCTCGTTGGGGAGGGGTGTCCCACCGACGTCTTTATAGCGCTGGCTAAGCGCTCACAAGGGCGAAAAGGTATTTTTGCTGCTGCGTGTCACATGCGGGGCGTGCATTCTGGCCGCAACAGCATCCCTGAAACTGCATCCTTAGGGGCGCGTGACAGCGTGACCGCGGGGTGACAAGCCGGCGCCATTCGGGCATGAGGGGCGCAAAGACGAAACGGCAGCGTCAAGGCCGGTGGCCTGGCGCTTAAAAAAGGAGAGCAAATGTTGATCTGTAGTTTGATCGCCCCCCCCGGTGGCTTAAGCGTTGATATGGCTGGAAATTTATTCAGCGCTTGGGGCGGGCGAGAGCTCACATGGCTGCACCCGCGTGAAGCGGCGGAATTTGAAATTGCTGCCATGCCTGAAAACCGGTGGCAGGTTTGGCAAGATCTTCAGGAGATGCGCGTTGATCTGGTTGTGCAACCAAAGGCGGGCCGGCGCAAAAAGCTGCTTTTGGCCGATATGGACAGCACGATGATACAGCAGGAATGTATTGATGAGCTGGCCGATTTGGCGGGTGTAGGCACGCAGGTTAAAGGCATAACGGCAAAAGCGATGAATGGTGAGCTGGATTTTGAACAGGCTTTGCGCGCGCGCGTTGCGTTGCTGGAGGGGCAGCCAGCATCTATCATTGATCAGGCGCTCAAAACCCGCATTTTCTTCACAGCAGGTGGGACTGAGCTGCTGGCCACGATGAAAGCCAATGGGGCTTATACGGCGCTGGTATCGGGTGGATTTACCGCTTTTACGCAGCCAGTTTCGCAGCATTTGGGTTTTCATGAACATCACGCCAACCAGCTTTTGGTGGATCACGGCGTGGTAACAGGGCAGGTCAGCGATCCGATTTTAGGCCAGCAAGCCAAAGTTGAGGCATTAGAGCGTTTAACCGCGCAGCTTTCAATCACTGCGCAGGATGTTTTGGCGGTTGGTGATGGTGCCAATGATCTGGGCATGTTGAAACGCGCTGGCAGCGGCGTTGCGCTTCATGCCAAGCCCAGCGTTGCCGCGCAATGCGATATCAGGATCAATCACGGCGATCTGACGGCGCTGTTGTTTCTTCAGGGGTACCCGCGCAGCGCATTTCGCACAGCGGTTTAACCCGCAAGCCTTTATTTTTGGAAATTTGATCCCATATTATGACTTAGAAAAAAATGGGGATGAGATGGCAGAGTATCAGCGCAATCCGGATGTGATCGCCGCTTTAAGTGAAGAGCAATATTGGGTCACGCAGGAAAATGGCACCGAGCGTCCGGGCACGGGCGCTTTATTGAACAACAAACAGCCTGGGCTTTACGTTGATATCGTCTCGGGTGAGCCGCTTTTCACCTCGGGTGCAAAATTTGACAGCGGTTGCGGTTGGCCCAGTTTCACCAAGCCGGTGGAAACCCAGCATGTGAAAGAATTACGTGATAGCAGCCTTGGAATGGTGCGTGTAGAAGTGCGCAGCTTGCACGGGGATAGCCATTTGGGCCATGTATTTCCAGACGGGCCGCAAGCACGTGGGGGGCTACGCTATTGCATCAACTCGGCTTCGTTACGGTTTATTCATCGTGATGATTTGGAGGCTGAGGGCTATGGCGCCTATCGCGATCAAGTGGAGGATGTGGTATGAGTGAGCGTGCGGTTCTAGCGGGGGGATGTTTTTGGGGCATGCAGGATTTAATCCGCCGCCTGCCGGGCGTAATCTCGACGCGTTGCGGATATTCCGGGGGCGATGTGCCCAATGCCACCTATCGCAATCATGGCACCCATGCCGAGGCGCTGGAAGTGATTTACGATCCCCAAAAGCTGCGTTTCAGCCAGCTTTTGGACGTATTTTTTCAAATTCATGATCCAAGCACGCTGAACCGGCAAGGCAATGACCGCGGACTGTCTTATCGATCTGCCATTTATTATGTGACTGAAGAGCAAAAACTAACGTCAGAGCAAAGAATTGCTGCTATGAATGCCAGTGGCATTTGGCCAGGCCCTGTGGTGACTGAGCTGGAACCGGTTGGCCCGTTCTGGGAGGCAGAACCAGAACATCAGGATTATTTAATGCGCGTTCCCAATGGCTATACCTGCCATTTTCCGCGCGCCGATTGGGTCTTGCCAAAATCAGCTTAAAGCCGCAGAGAGGCTCGGCGATGCATCGCTGATAAAAAAGGAGGCGTGCCGTGCAACCTCTTCGAGGTATTGCCCTTAAACTGTGTGCGGTGATGCTCTTTATTATCATGCTCTCGCTGGTGAAAGCGGTATCGGCGGATGTTCCTGCCGGTCAATCGGTGTTTTTCCGCTCGTTCTTTGCGATTCCGGTGATCGTGGTTTGGTTGCTCTTGCGGGGGGAATTATCTATCGGCTTGCGCGTGCGCTCGCGGATGGGGCATTTTTGGCGCGGCGTTATTGGCACCATAGCAATGGGGTTGAACTTTGCGGCGGTTGGGTTTTTGCCCCTGCCCGAAGTGACCGCGATTAGCTTTACAGCTCCGCTGCTCACCGTCCTGCTGGCGGCGCTGTTGCTGGACGAGACAGTGCGCATGTTTCGCCTTTGCGCGGTGGCGCTGGGGTTGATCGGCGTGTTGGTTGTGATAGAGCCGCGTTTGACAGTCTTTTCCAGTGGTCCATTTGAACCACGCGCCGCTTTTGGGGTGGGTTTGGTGCTTTTGGGCGCGGGGTTCATCGCGCTTGCACATGTGCATATTCGCAAGTTGACCCTTAGCGAACACCCTGCTGCGATCGTGTTTTATTTTAGTTTAACCTCGACCAGCGTGGCGCTGTGTACGCTGCCCTTTGGCTGGGTGCTGCCCAGTATCACGCAAACGGTTTTGTTGGTTTTGATCGGGCTCATCGGTGGCGTTGCACAAATATTTTTAACCCTATCTTATCGCTTTGCACCCGCCTCGGTGGTGGCACCGTTCGAATATACCGCCATGTTGTTTTCGCTGATGATCGGATATGTGTTTTTCAACGAATTGCCGACATTGCAAATGCTGATTGGCGCTGGAATCATCATAATGGCTGGTTTGGTGATCATTTTGCGCGAAGCGCAACTGGGATTAAAGCGCGGAGCGTCCAAAGCCGTCAAACCGCCCGCATAGCGAACTTCCGCTTAATGAGGGTATTTTGACTTTGGTGTGCGTGTTGTTTTCGTCGTGGCTTAACCCCATTTAACCTAGGAACCGATGCGCTACCGCCATCATTGGAAAAAGAACTATTGGATTTGATGAAGCATATGAGGAAAGGCTCTAGTTTCTTTGCAAAAACTTTATCCATCCAAAGCGCCATAGAGATCGAAATGTTGCGGAAATAATGATGAGAGCACGCGAAATATCGCACGTTCAGCCGTGTCGCGCTGAAAAGATTTCTGGTGCATTAGGTAATCGTTCCACATACCTTCCATCATCGCCAAGCACACAACTGTATAATCGTCGGTTAGAAGCTCTTGGTTGGTATATCTATTGGACTTAGAAATGCTGCGAAATGCATTTAAAAATAATTGGCGTAACCTTTCATCACGGGTATCACTGTAACGGGCAAGCTCTGGATGAAAGCAAGAAGCGCCACGTAACTCATACCAAACGCGCACTGATTTTGCATTTAAGACTTCGGTGTTAAGATCGTGCTTGATAATCGCAGCAATCTGCGCTTGAGGGCTGCTTTGGGCCTGCTGCAAAAAATGCTGGAGCCGCTCATGATATTCTTGGCTAGCATAATGCGACGCGGCCAGAACTAACCCTTCTTTGTTTTTAAAATGCAGATGTATCATACCGCGTGACAGCCCAGCACGTTTAATAATCTCGCTTACCGTGGCATTGGCAAAACCAATCTCGGCAATGCAATCTAATGTGGCTGTTATCAGCGCAGTTTGGTTTTTCGTTTTGATCATCTTTAAGTTGATGTGTTGCGCTTTTGGGCCTGAAATTGGGGCGCTCACGATAGGCTCCACATTTGCTGAGTATAGTTATTAATGATCCGAATATTAGACAAAAACAAGTGTTTGAATTCTGTTGGGTTGACAAAAATACCTCTTAGCTGTTTACAATGGACGATCGTTCATATGTGGAGTGTGAGCTTGGCTGGTGCGTTTGATATTCTTTTTGAACCTATAAAAGTCGGCCCTGTAACGGCTCCAAACCGATTTTTTCAAGTACCACATTGTACTGGAATGGGCCATTTACGACCGCGCGCTGATGCTGCTGTACGCGCCATGAAAGCCGAGGGAGGCTGGGGGGTTGTATCAACGCAGGAAACAGAAATTCATCCCACTTCCGATTTAACGCCCTATCCAGAACAGCGTATTTGGGATGCGCGCGATTTGCCCGCGTTACAATTGATGACGCAAGCTGTGCACGAGCATGGGGCGTTGGCGGCAATTGAACTGGCACATAATGGCAACCACGCCAGCAATCATTTAAGTCGCGCACCGATCTTTGGAGTTAATGAGATGAGCGTTGATTTGCTCAGTCCGCGTCAAGCTCGGCAAATGGATAAATCGGACATACGGAACCTTCGAAAATGGCACCGTTTGGCAGCCCGACATGCCAAAGAAGCTGGGTTTGATATTATTTACGCCTATGCCGGGCATCACATGACTTTGGCGCATCAGTTTTTGCTGCCGGATGTTAATGATCGTGTGGATGAATATGGCGGTAGCCTTAAAAATCGCGTTAGGCTGATACGTGAATTGATCGAAGAAACCAAAGAAGAGGTTGGCGATAGCTGTGCCGTGGCCTTTCGCTTTGCTGTTGATGAAGTCAAAGGATCTGATGGCATGCAAGCGCAAGAAGAGGGTCGTGCGGTAGTTGAAATGCTCGCCGAGCTGCCAGATTTATGGGATGTCAATGTGTCTGATTGGGCCAATGATTCCGTGACATCGCGGTTTGAGCCCAATGAAGGTTATCAGACATCTTATATTGAATTTGTTAAACAGGTTACCACAAAGCCAGTGGTTGCCGTTGGCCGCTTTACTTCTCCTGATATGATGGTGTCGCTGGTAAGACGCGGCATTGTTGATTTTATTGGTGCTGCCCGGCCCTCGATTGCAGATCCTTTTTTGCCAAAAAAAATTAAATCGGGGCAATTGGAAGCAATCCGTGAATGTATCGGCTGCAATATCTGTGTGGCTTGCGATAATCTGGCGATTCCGATCCGTTGCACTCAAAATCCGACAATGGGGGAAGAGTGGCGGCGCGGATGGCATCCTGAAAAGATTGCACCCAAAGGCTCCGCAAGCTCGGCGCTTGTGGTCGGCGGTGGTCCGGCAGGGTTAGAATGCGCCTTGCAATTGTCCAACCGTGGCTATGACGTAACACTTGCTGATGCCAACTCAGAATTGGGTGGCCGGGCCTTGTCAGAATCACGTTTGAAAGGATTGGCGGCCTGGAAACGCGTGTCTGATTACCGTGTTTATGAACTACAAAAACGCGCAAATGTATCCTTGTTTTTAAATAGTAGTTTGCAGGCAGAAGATGTTCTTGAAATAGGCATTCAGCAAGTTTTTCTGGCCACAGGTGCAAGATGGCGGAGTGACGGGGTGGGGCGCAGCAACCGCGCAGGATTATTACCTTGCGAACCGGGTATTGAGGTGTTGACGCCGGAGCATATTATGGCTGGTCAGAAGCCCTCAGCAGGGCCAGTTCTGATTTATGATGATGATCAAATTTACTTGGCCGGGGTTATTGCAGAAACTTTAATCGCGCAGGGTCATGAAGTGATTTTTGTAACTCCGGCCAGTATTGTTTCGCCCTGGTGTGAACTCACGCTTGAACAAGAGCGCATCCAAAAAAGCTTGCTCAATAGCGGTGTGGATCTACAAACAGGGCAGGTATTGTCTAAGCTTACGGAGCAGGGCGCTGTTTTATCTTGTGTATATAGCAATCGCATGAGCAACATCCACTGCAAATCAGTTATTATGGTCACCGAAAGACAGCGGAATACTGGCCTATTTGACCAAATCGTTCAGCTGCAACTGGTAAGAGATTTGCAACAGATTTCAGTAAAACTGATTGGGGATGCTGCTGGGCCCGGGCTTATTGCCGATGCCGTTTATGACGGGCACATGGCTGCGCGGCAGTTTGAAAGCAATTCTGGTGAGGCCGAATTAGAGTTTTTCAAGCGTGAAATTATTGCATTAGAGGATTGAAAAACCAGCATATGAGTCCTTTAAAATTCACCGACCAACGTAGCAAAGAGGCCCTAGAAAATTTGTTGGGAGATTATACAACAGGCCACGCTTTGCCGCGCGATTTTTATACGTCAGATGCGGTGTATGAGATCGATATTAAACAATATTGGAATAAAAGCTGGATTTGGGTAGGCCATATAAGCCAGTTGGCTCAAATTGGCGATTATATGGTTTTCGAATACGGACCTGAGTCTGTAATTATCGTTCGAGACAAACAGGACCGCATTCTGGCATTTCAGAATATCTGTAGGCATCGTGGATCGCGGATTTGTCTTAAAAAATCCGGATCGGCACGTGTTTTTTCCTGCCCCTATCATGCCTGGACATATGAGCTGAATGGCAAGTTGCGTGCCGCGCGTGAAATGGGTAGTAACTTTAATCCCGAGAATTATCATTTGCTTGGGGTACATTTGCGGGTCTTTGAAGGGCTTATTTTTATTTGTAGCGCCGAAAATCCACCTGCTATCGAGCTTGGGTTATCAAAACTACAACCTTTGGTTGCTCCTTTCCAGCTTGCCAAGATGAAAATTGCTCATAGCAAAGTCTATCCAGTGCCTGCGAATTGGAAACTGGCGTTAGAAAATTATATGGAATGTTATCATTGCGCTCCGGCCCACACCGAATATTCGCGTTCGCACAGCTTGAAAGACCCAGCCATTTTAACTGAGGATCTGCGCAATGTGCTGAAGGTAAAGTCACAACAGGTTGGCATACCTACGTTGGAATTACAGATTAACCGGCTTACTGATGAAATGTCAGACATGGATTTTTACTATTCGAGATATCCGCTTTACCCGGGATATTTGACGGGTAGCAAAACTGGTGCGGCTGTAGCGCCACTTTTGGGGCGGCTGGGTGATTATGATGGCGGTACCACTGATATCCAGATCGGTGTACTAAATAATTTTTTGGCTTATTCAGATCATGTGATTGGATATCGGTTTGTGCCCGTAGCCCAGCAAGAAACCAGGCTCGAAGTCGTATGGATGGTGCATGAAAACGCGGAATTGGGGCGTGATTATACCTTAAAAGATCTCACCTGGCTGTGGGACGTAACCTCAAAAGATGATGAACGCATTATCCGCCTTAATCAAAAAGGTGTGAATTCGCATCATTATCTGCCTGGGCCTTTATCGCAGATGGAATGGGGCATTCGGGCCTTTCATGAAGTTTATTTTAGCCAAATAAAGTCAAGCCTGTTAAGTGGTTGAGGCATGTGCAGTGCAACCTGCGAGCTGGAAGCTGCAATCAGCCATCCTTTTTATCGCTTTAAAGTACTTTTCTTATGAGGGTTTAACAACCAGATTGGAACTTTTTTATGACTGATCTTTTTCCTGACACAAGCAGAGGCAACACGCCTTCGGCGGATCTGTTACAGCAGTGGGACAGAACCCATCAGTTGCATCCTTGGGCAGCTATGGATGATTGGCGTGGCTATGACCATATGCTGGTTGAAAATGCAAAAGGAATTTACCTTTGGGATGCAGCCGGAAAACGCTTTATTGACGGCCCTGGCGGAATGTGGTGCGTGCAAATTGGCTATGGTCGGCAGGATATGGCGGATGCAATTGCAAAGCAGGCGATGAAATTACCTTATAGCTCGCCCTGGACCAGTACGGCGGAACCCTCGGCGGTTCTGGCCAAAAAAATTGCTGATATGGCCCCGGGAGATCTGAATAACGTGTTTTTCACAACTGGTGGATCCACAGCAGTGGATACCGCTCTTCGGACCGTTCACTTTATGAATAACCGGCTTGGAAGGCCAGATAAGAAAATTGTTCTGGCGCGCGAGAAAGGCTATCATGGTTCAACTTATTTGGCGTCGACAGTGACAGGCAAAGAACGAGACAAATCACGCTTTGATATCGAAGATCGGTTGGTGCATTTTTTGCCTGACGTGAATCCCCATCGCCGCCCTGACGGTATCAGCCTTGCTCAGTGGTGTGACGAAAAAATATTGGATCTAGAAGACGCTATAGCGATACTGGGTGCCGATAAAATTGGGGCTTTTATTGCCGAGCCCATCCTGTGCTCTGGTGGAGTGATTATTCCGCCTGAAGGATATCATAAACGCAGTTTAGAAATATGCCGCCGGCACGATATTTTGTATATTTCTGACGAGGTTGTTACTGGGTTTGGCCGTTTGGGCCATTGGTTTACCTCTAAAAAAGTATTCGATATTGAGCCGGATATCATCACATGCGCTAAGGGACTAACCTCAGGCTATCTGCCGCTTGGGGCTTGTATTATTTCAGATCGAGTCATGTCCCGCATGCAAAGCCCACAAGAACCGATTTTGTTTTCTACTGGATACACCTATTCTGGACATCCGGTTTGCTGCGCAGCAGCTTTGAAAAATATAGAGATTTTTGAACAAGAAAGCGTACTAGAGCACGTTTGCAAGATCACACCTTATTTTCAACAGCGCCTCGCAGAACTTGCCGACTACCCGATTGTTGGTCATGTGCGTGGAATGGGTCTTTTGGGATGTATCGAGGGCGCCTCGGATCTTGCGCCGCACCAACTGGAAGCTGATCGTAAATTTGGATCTTTGCTTGATGCGGCTTGTGAAGATTTGGGGCTTTTGGTGCGCCCCTTGATCAATATGGCGGTGTTCTCGCCGCCGTTAATCATTACCGAGACTCAGATAGATGAGATGTTTGATATTCTGCATAAGGCACTAAAGAAAGTGTCTCGACAAATTTAAGCAGATTTATAGATCTGTGTCTGGGACTAGTGAAGGCCGGGCTGTTCTTTTTTACCATATATTTGCGCATCATCAAGCGTTTGCCCCAATTCTATTGCGGCTCGGTAGCCGCTATAGACTGCAGCTGCTATCAAGGAAGGCGCATTGGCATCGCCCACTTTCTCTACCGTTTTGAGGCCTACTGACGCCCAGTTTTCTGATTGTGCCATCAGCGCGTCATAAAGCTCAGCTACTGGCAGCTTACGGGTAAGCGGGATCACATAATCACAATTTACCAGTTGGTTTTGGCCAGAGAATACGCATATCAGCTGTGCCTGCCCATTGCATACCTTATCGACTTTGTGGTTAGTGATAATGATCACGCCGGCGCCGATCAGCGCTGCATTAGATGCAGCTTGTTCATCTGTATATACACCCCAGCTGCAGGCGCGTCCTGCGGGGGTGACAAGTACCACATCATGGCCCTTTTGCTTCAGATCCAGTGCCAAAACAGAGCCATAATAATGATGATCATCATCATAGATAAGCACTTTTGAAACGGCTCTATTGTGATGGGCTTGAAATTCTTCTGGCGTCATGATCATATTTTGATCTGTTTTAGACAAGCCCTTGTTACTGTGACGGCCAATCGCATCTTTGGCCCATTTTGCACCTGTGGCGATCAGAACGTGATCTATGCCAAGCTCCAAAACATCTGCAGCGGTCATGTGACTTTCAAGAAATACTTGCACATTATCGAGCTTAGCAATTTGAGTGAGCCGCCAATCGCGCACTCGCGCCCATTCAGATAATCCTGGTAAGCTACATTCTTCATTAATCCTGCCGCCCAAGGCCCGGCGTGCCTCAGCCAAAAACACCTGGTGGCCGCTTTGACCAAGAACCCGTGCGGCCTCTAAACCGGCCGGCCCAGAGCCGACCACTAGAACTTTGGATACTTGCGCAGCCGGCTGCACTATTTCTGGGTGCCAACCACGGCGCCATTCTTCCCCCATGCTGGGGTTTTGTGTGCAACGAATGGGCACGCCGAGGCTGTCATGGGCGTAACAAATATTACAGCCAATACATTCGCGGATATCCTCAAGTGCACCAATATCAATCTTGTAGGGAAGAAATGGATCTGCAATGGATGGACGCGCAGCGCCTATCATATCTTGGCTACCGTTTTTGATTACTTGTACCATTTTCTCCGGGGAAGTGAACCGCCCCACTGCAACAACCGGTCGGTCTGTAAGCGCTTTAGCTTGCGCCACAGAGCTGTTCAGAGCGGCCTCTTTCACAAAGCGCGAATGGCCCATTTCAATAGCGTAATCTGGAACGGTGAGATCCCATAGATCTGGCAAATGGGCCAGAAGTCCAAATGCATCATAGCTTTCTGGATCGTCTAGCCCGACACTAAAGCGCGTGGCAACGGCGGCTTTTCCCTGAACGATTTCTTTTGTATCTTCGATTAACTCTGCAATAAATCTGACTCGATTTTCAAGCGACCCTCCATATTCATCACTGCGTGTATTGGTGTACGGGTTAAGGAACTCTGATAACAAATAACCATGCGTTGCATACACATAGACAATGTCAAACTCGGCTTCCAGTGCGCGTTTAGCGGCCATTTTATGCCATTGGCGGATATTGCGGATATCTTGTTTATCAAGACGTCTAGTCTGGCCAGGATGCGTTACAGTAACATCGCTTTGGGGGCTATTGCGTAGCCCAAGCGGAGGTAATCTTGTGCCAAGATTTACCACCATTGCACCGCCAATCCACAATTCAACACCCGCCAATGCACCATGTGCATGTACGGCTTTGGTCATGAGATGATGGGCGGCAATATCATCATCTGTCCAAAGCGTACAAAATGGATAGGCATCATTATCCGAGCTGGGATGAATAGAACAATATTCTGTATTCACGACGCCCCAGCCACCTTGGGCTTTCATTCCGCGCAACGCGGCCAAGGCTTTGGGCCTGCGCCAGCCCATCCCGGTGCAATGGGGTACTTGATAAAACCGATTTTTGGCGGTTACGGGCCCCAGTTTTATGGGTTCAAATAAAATGTTATGTCTTGGGTCGCGCATTATTCTCGCCATATTTTAGGCTATGTTGCGGCGATTGAGCGTCTCTTGACGTGCTATGTCAAGCTAGAAGCCAAAACAAAATTCTTTGCCTATTGCTTGCGGAGTTGTTGCAGAGATCAGCAGTTGCGACTTAGCACACGCGCAGATTTTGCTCAAGATCAATCATAATAAAGAAGTGTCGCCATCGCCAGAGCCTTTTGTTTAGGCTATTCCTTAGACCGGCAAACATCTTGGGCTAACTGATATTTTTATAGACACATTGCTGTTTTACCTATTTTATTGGGGTAATTTCTGACGTCTTATTTTAATTAAACGGAGTAAATTAAATGAGAAGAGTTCTAAGTTATGTTAGCGCAACGGCAGCACTGCTTGTTGCAGGCACAGCCTATGCCGCTGACAGTGAATTAGTGGTTTTTGACTGGGGGGGATACGAAGATGAGATGTTCTTCCAAGATTATATTGAAAAATATGGCGAAGCACCGACATATTCATTCTTTTCTGATGAAGAAGAAGCTTTTCAAAAAGTACGCGCCGGGTTTAGAGCAGATCTGGGCCATCCGTGTTCTCAGTCAGTGGTGAAGTGGCGCAATGCTGATATTATCGTGCCGATTGACACATCGCGCTTATCCAATTGGGAAAAAGTTGATCCGGGTTTTGCCTCAATGGAAGGCTTTCAGGTTGATGGCGTACAATGGGCACTGCCTGTTGATTGGGGTGCAACTGCGTTAACGTATAATTCAGACAAAGTTTCCGCTGAGGAAGCTAGCAGCCTCTATATATTTGCCGATCCTAAATACCAAGGCAGAGTGTCTTTGATTGATAACGTTGACGATGCCTATGCGCTAGGTTTTTTGGCAATTGGCGTCAAAGATTGGACCAAAGCCACAGATGCTGATTTTACAGCTGCGTCAAATTTCTTGCGTGAGGTGCATAAAAACGTGCGTCAATATCATGCTGATGGTGCCGAGGGTGCGGCTTTGATGAAAAGTGGCGAAATCCTACTGGAGTGGACTTGGAATGAAGTTGCTTTCACGCTTGGATGGGAAGAAAATGCACCAGCAGCGGTATTCAACCGAGGTGCGAAAGAAGGCTCATCAACTTGGGTCTGTGGCTACACCATAATGAAAGATGCCCCAGGTTCTGAACAAAAAGCCTATGATTTCTTAGACGCTTGGCTAGCGGATGCCTCTGCAGCTTATATGCTGAATGAATGGGGCTACGGTCATACCAACAAAGCCATTATGGAAACTGTTGGAAAAGAAAATGGTTGGGAGCCTCTGGAAAGCTATACTGAGGGTTCGTTGTTTCAAAAACCCTCAGATCCTGCTTTGCGTGAACGAATGATTAAAGAATGGGAGCTCATCAAGAGTGGGTTCTGATTTTTTAAGATACTGAATATTTCAGAGGCGCTAGGGCGCCTCTGAGCTTAATCGAAAAATCCGATCAGGCTTTCAAGATCCGTTTTCAATTGTACTTCTTCGCCGATTTGGTAACCCATCTGGCCAAAGGAATTCTGCTCGGAAACGTTTAGTGTAGCGCCTTTTGTCCCATATTGAATTTTGTAATTTGTTGTTTCGCCATAGTAAGCTGCGTCTTTTATTATGCCCGAAACAGAGGCCGCATCTGTCTTTGAGGCAGTGCCGATAGAAATTCTTTCAGGTCGTATTCCAAGCGTCATAACAGTTTTTGATGGATTACCGAACATTTGCGATCTGGTCATGGTAAATGTGCCCCAAAGTTCGGACTCGACTGTAAAAACGTTTTTTGAGTCAATAACCTTGCCGTCAATAAAATTCATTGCGCCAATGAAAGATGCGACTTTTTGGGAAATCGGTTTTTCATATAACTCTCTGGGCGTAGCCACTTGAGCCACCTGCCCATCAAACATGACCGCCACTTTATCGCTCATGGTCAGCGCTTCTTCTTGATCATGGGTCACTAAGATAAAAGTAATTCCCACAGCGCGTTGTAAATTGCGTAACTCCAGCTGCATTTGTTCGCGCAGCTTTTTATCCAAAGCTGATAAAGGCTCGTCAAGGAGAAGGACTTTTGGCTTCAAAATCAGAGCACGAGCTAAAGCGACTCGTTGCTTTTGACCACCTGACATAGCGCTGGCAGCGCGATGATTAAATCCTGATAAGCCCACCAGATCTAGCACTTCGTTAATCATCTTGGTTTTTTCGACTTTTGAAAGTCGTTTTTTGTGCAATCCATAAGCGACGTTTTGCTCCACATTCAGATGAGGAAATATTGCATAGTTTTGAAACACCATATTGGTAGGCCTTTGATTGGGCACTACCCCCTCCATATGCAGGTTATCGATTACAACTTCACCAGAACTTGGTTTTTCAAAGCCAGCAATCAAGCGCAACAAGGTGGTTTTACCACAGCCAGACGGACCCAAAAGAGAGAAAAACTGTCCCTGGTCAATTTCTAGTGAAACACCGTCAACTGCATTTAAGCCCGCAAAGGTTTTATAGATATTTTTTACTTGTACTAGTTTATTCATCTATTCCTCAATCTTTTGACTTTTTATTCCACCGAGGCATTCGATTTAGCGGTGCGTCTACGGAAATATTCGCTAAGCGACAGTAAAACCAGAGATACAACAAGCAGTACAGTGCCCAAGGCCATCGTTGTCGGCAGCTGTTTTGGAAATCTCAGCATTGACCAAATGTAAACCGGTAAAGTAGTCTCAGTACCGGTGAGGAAAAACGCAATAATGAATTCATCTAATGATAAAGTGAAGCCAATTAAAAGGCTGGCAATTATACCTGGAAAGACTAGTGGTAAAATCACCCTTTGAAATGTACCAAATTGCGTTTCACCCAGATCCAAAGAGGCTTCTTCTAAACTAATATCTAAATTATTAAACGCGGAATTCATAATTAAAATTGAAAATGGCGTGATCAGAAGCGTATGGCCTAAAACAACACTCCAAAGGTTTAATGACAGTCCCATCTGCATCAGCACAATCAACAGCGCCACCCCAACGATGATTTCTGGTAAAACCAATGGGGCAAGGATAAATGTAAGCGTGATTTGCTTTCCAGAAAAATCATATCGTGTTGTGGCGCGGGCTGCAAAAACCCCTAAAATGGTGCCTAAACAGCTGGATGCTACAGCGATAATCAAAGAGTTTTTTAAAGCTTCATGCAATGTTTCTTGATAAAATAGGGTTTTAAACCAATGAGTGGAAAATCCAGTGAGAGGAAACGCAATTATTTGACTTGAGTTAAATGAAAATATTGGCAGTAGCAGTGCCGGCGCATAAAGAAAGATTAAATAGATAAATGCAAAAATCTTGAGATACTTGCTTGATTGAGACATTTTAAAATTTCCTCAAATATCGCCGATTAACTAATACAAAAACAATTGAAATAAATGCAACAATCATTAAGGACGATACTGATAATGCTGCAGCCAAAGGCGCATTATTTGCTTTTGAAAACTGCACTTGAATCATATTGGCGATCATTAACCCTTCGGTCCCTCCAACCAGTTTCGGCGTTATATAATCACCTACTGTGGGGATAAATATTATGAGGGCTGCGCCAACTACCCCTGGTATAGAGAGTGGTAAAATAACTCGAAAAAATTGATGAAACGGACCATCACCTAAATCTCTACTGGCCTCTAAAAGAGATCTGTCTATTTTTTCCAGCGACACAAAAATCGGTAAAATCGCAAAAGGAGCCCAGCCATGGGTTAATGCAATAATCACTGCATTTAGATTGTAAAGAATAAAGGTTAAAGGCTCTGTGATCAGCTCGAGCCATAGCAGAAACGAATTTAAAACGCCATTATATCCTAAGATAACCTTCCACAAAAACATTCGAAGTAAGTAGCTGGTCCAAAAGGGTATGGTGATTAAAAAGAGCCATAGGGCTTTTCGATCACCGCCGTGGAATGAAATAAAATAGGCCATTGGGTAAGCAAGCAGAACCGTGAAAAACGTTACAGTCAATGAGATCGCTAACGAGCGCGAAAACAACAGTTGATATACTGGCTGCGTGAAAGCTTCGATATAATTCTTGATTGTAAAGGTTTTGTCCAAAACAAGATAATCTTGGGTCCAGAAACTTAATAAAACCATCATTGTTAAAGGCGCGGCGAGCAATAAAATGCTGAACACCAGAGGCACAGATAATAATCGCCACCCTTTTTTTGAATCCGATGTCATTTTGTAAACCAATGGTTGCTTTCACTTCTTATCCGCAGAAAATACACGTTTGCCACGCTTTCGTAGGTGATGTATTTTATTGTGCTTACTAGTGATCGGGCGTCAAGGCTAATAAATAGAGGGAGTCGTTGCAGGCGCCTCTGATAATAATGAGGATTAAAAACTCTTGCGGGTTACGGATGAACAAAAAAATTGGTTTGGGACATTGCCGTGGAAGATCAAGGTCGCAGGATAGTGTGCAAGTAATAACCCGCGAATGGCGTATTTTTCACAGATCTACATTTTCTTAATTTCTGCAAAAAAAGAAAAAGTATAAATGTCGTCGTATTATTAGAAATCTACTTTCTGCCAGTGTTAAGAGGAAATGATCGAGCTTGATCAACTTGCTCTTCATGCAATTCGGAGAATACCGCAACGGTACAGCCTTTTTCTGAATAAGAATTATGTTCTGTACCGGGCGCAAGCCACACCACATCGCCCTGTTGATAAATCGTGCCGTCATGATCCGTCAGAGATCCTTCGATCACATAAAACTCTTCAGCGCCCCCGTGCCGATGCGGTTTTGAATGTGATCCGGGTGACATTTTATAGATGTAAAAGCCGAAGTCGCGTGGCATATGCGGGTTCAACTGTAAAAAAGATGTCCCGGTTTCACCACTTGTTTCTGGATCATAGGGCGTAAAATTTGCGTCTTTAAGATTTACAATCTTTCGCTGATTAGGCGCGATCGGGTTCACAGTTCAAGGTCCTTTTTAACGGGTGTTGCATGATGTTTTGTCAGCAAGGCTGCTAGTTATTTTAGCCATGCTGTGCTCAATCTGGCTTAAGTCTACTGGCAATCAAATGATTGTTTTGTGCCTTTAAAAGTTGAAACGGTGGCTCGGGGCCGTCCAAAACAGGAAAATGCTGTCTTAGTGCATCATGATAGGCTTTCACTCCATATTCCAAATCTGAAAGAATTACGCCGTCATAGGCGCTGGAAAGTGCTGCCTCCCAAGTCCAAGTAATAAGCTGCTCATCTTCCTGACTGGTTAAGCGGTCAATCCGCATGCTTAGATAGCGCGACAGCCTCATCTGGCGGTCTTCATCGGCGAATTTGTAGGTACTGCCGCGTTGAATTGTTTTGTTATAATCAACGGGGTACTCCTGATAAAAATTTACAGAATCAGGATAAAGTCCAATCACTAGATTTGGAAAAATTCCTATATATAGCCAGCTGGATTTTTGTGTGGCGGTGAGGCTGTTTTTAGGTTTCAGAAGCGCTGTATAATTGCGCACGCTCCATAATTGCGCCGCGCCTTCACGAAACTGGCCGAGCGAACGAGAGGTGCCATTTTTCAGTGGCTCGTCATGATAATTTTTGCCAAATAAATCCTGTAATCCAGGATGGGCCATCGGCACATGATAGCCTTCGTTATCGACGTCGCGCACACATTTCCAGTTCGCGGCTATCTCGTCCGTCCAAAAACCCCGGCCGGTGGAGCAAAGATTTGGAAGGTCATAATTCTTGATCTCTTGTGTAAAACCGTCAAGCATCTGAGAAACTGGCGGCTGTGGGCCAGATTGAAAGCGAATAAAAACAAAGCCATTCCAAAGGTCCATTTCAAGCGGTTTAAGGCCGTATTTAACCGGATCAAGCGTTGGCAGAGAACTTGGCTGCGCTGCGCCGCGCAAAGTGCCGTCTATGTTATAGGCCCAGCCATGAAATGGACATATAATGGAAGATCGACAATTTCCTGAATTTTTGGCTATCACTCTTGATCCGCGATGGCGGCATAGATTATGGAAAGCGCGTAACTGGCCATCTCGCCCGCGGATTACTAAAGCGCGCTCGCCAACCAAATCCCAAGTTACAAAATCACCTACCTCTGGAAGGTCATTTTGGTGGCAAATCAATTGCCAATGGCGGCGAAACAGCAAGTCTTTTTCTTCTTGGAGAAGTTCGGAATTGAAAAAGCTCCAGGCGGGTAGGCCGCTGCGATCCCATTGGTTCGGAATTTCTAATCGGTGATTTTCGCGCAAGCTTATCATCCTCTGTATTGAGAAAAAACATAGCGTTTTCTTGGGGGGGCTCAAAGAAAAAACCATATTGCCACACCAATTTTTTGATGGGTTTTTCATTTAACTTTTGATTTTTTAGTAAAATCAAGTCTTTTGAGTTGCTACCTGCCGGCAGTTAAGGCTTTTTGGGGTAATGCCCACGCCTGCACGCATTTAAGGGATTAGATATAATCATAAGTTTGCTAGTCAAAGTTCGGCCGCATTTGCACAGGGCTCTGTGATGAATCAAAAGTTTTTCTGGTTTTCTAGTGTAAGTTAGCGTGGCGATTTGATTGACAATGCAATATTTGCTCATATCCTTGAATATGTCTTTTTGCCATTAGACATCTGCCCCCAGACAATTAAAGGTGCCTTTATGAATCAATTGACCAATTATTTGCCCACAGATGAATTGCAGCGGCGCAATGCGGCCCATCATATGCAACCATTTTCTGCGCAAGATGAGCTGTCGGCCCAAGGTGCGAGGGTGATAACCAGCGCCAAAGGCGTGTATATCACTGATTCAGATGGCAACCAGTATTTGGATGCAATGGCGGGATTATGGTGCGTGAATATTGGTTATGGGCGCAGCGAATTGGCCGATGTGGCGGCGCGTCAGATGCGCGAATTACCCTATTATAACACATTTTTCCAAACCACGCATGTGCCAGTGATCGAACTGTCAGAGCGCTTGGCCCAATTGGCCCCAGAAAATTTGAACCACGTATTTTATGCGGGCTCAGGATCCGAGGCCAATGACACCAATATTCGGATGGTGAGGCAATATTGGGCGCTCAGAGGCCATCCTGAGCGCAAGGTTATCATCAGCCGGAAAAACGCCTATCACGGGTC
>Ga0209631_10001069_pt1 | contig 36237 bp, 22 predicted proteins | sample COG_08_FD_184752 | JGI IMG/M metagenome (GOLD analysis project Ga0209631, IMG submission 184752) | Pelagic Microbial community sample from North Sea - COGITO 998_met_08 (SPAdes) (version 2) | ecosystem: Environmental > Aquatic > Marine > Neritic zone/Coastal water | place: Helgoland, sampling... | reverse complement strand
CCGGCGGGCGAGCATGGCAGGAGGCACGATGAGATTTTCAGGTTGCACTCGACACTGAACGCGGCGGCTTCGGGGGGAAAGCCGGTTAAACTGATCGCCGCGAGGGAGAAGTTTACCAGGGGCTCAACCGCCGAGGCGAGGGGGACGCCATTCTGACTCGTCTAGTAGGATTAGTAGACTAGTTAGTTGTAATACGTTAATCACCTGGTGAAGGTCTCTACGCCCGCCTTGGCCGCGGCGACCCCAGCGGAGGTGAGCGTCGCCCACACGGCGCACGTCCACCACCCGAGGAACGATGCGATTGTCCTCCAGCACACCGCGGGAACGAGGGAGGTTATGTTCTCCGTCGCACCATCCGACTCGTCCCTCCGCTTGCATCCGAGCAGGCACGCGTACGCGATCATCAGCGTCGCCGGACCGACCGCCTGCAACGCAACCTTGCAAGCGAGGTGCCTGGTCACCTCCAGCTTCTGTCGCACCACCCCCCTGAGCGCCGCCATCGCCTGGACGCCCTTCTCGCCGTGCTTTACCTCGTACCAGGCAACCATACCGCCGTCGAGATACGCCTGAACCAGCGCGGGAACAACGGCGACCTGCACCAAACCCGTCACCATCAGGGACACGACCCGTAGGAGGTCGTACTGCTCGTCGGTTAAACCAAAGGGGCCGCGGGAGAGAGGCGCGAACCACGCAAACGCAGTGACGATGGGGAGGGCGAACGAGGCGTGCATGAGAGGAACCACCGCCTTGGACACCCCGACAAAGTCACCTCCCCAGCTCGGGGGTCTCACGCACGTGTTGTAGCAGCGAACGATGCGCACTGCCGGGCCGAAGAGGGCGCCGGAGATGATACCCGCGAAAAGCGCGAGACCGATGAAAATCTGGAGCTCGGGCACGACCATCCCGCCGGCGACGTCCGCGACGCGCTCCGCCGCCTTCCGGCCGACTACTCTGCTTCGGATCTTCTTGGCCATCGCGGGCGCGAGCTCCTTGGATGTCCCGGCAACCTCAAAGTCCAGCGCGGAGGTTGGCACCAAAAGGAGGAAGAAGAGGGCGAGGACGAATCCGACGACGCCCACAGCCAGAGCCGCCTGCCGCTCGATCTTCGGCGTGAGCTTGTCGAACAGGAGCTTGACCAAGGACCTCGCGGACGAGAACACGGCGACGAGGGCGAGCATCGGCACTAGAATATTCTCATGGTCCGGCAGGTTCAGAGCCATCGGGGCGATCTCCGCCGCGGCGAAGTTGGCGATGACCAGGATGGCGAAGAGGAGCCCGTAATCGAACTCGCGAAAGTAGGGCGCAAGCACGAGGGCTTTGCCGAACTTGACAGCGGCGATTGACTCGGTACCTTCCGCGTCCTCGGAAATGTTGGCCTTGATGCGAGCGGCCCGGCGACGGGTCTCGGACGGGGACTTGCCCGCTGTGACCCTCGCGAGCCGGGCCCTCGCCTGCTCCTGCGGGGTCTCGGGGATCAGGTAATAGGTCAGGCTGCCCATCAGGCGCAGGGTGACGTTCTTGCCAACCGCCATCAGGGTGACGATGATCGTGAGGACGGTGTATGGGAGCATGCCCATCAACGCGCGCTCTTCGGCGGTCGCCATCGTCGCGGCCGTCGTGTGCGATACGACGCGCGCGGGAGGTGTGTGACCGGCGGCGGCGGTGGTGCGCTTTTCGCTTTTTGGGCTGTGAGGTCCACGTGGATACAGTAACGCGAGAACCTTTCATCATAATACACTCTTCTACGTTCACGAACATCTGACGTCGATGTAATCAGTGCGTTGGAACCTGCGAGTGTAGCCTCTTCTGTTCCTTCCCTTTCGTACCCTCCTCACCCTTCTCCAGGCTCATCTGCCTGGCTCTCTCCTGAAGCGCCGCGACGCCGTCGGGTCCCGCTTCGTACTTTTTGTACTGACCAACCTGCACGTTACCCTCCTTCAGCCCGCCGCCTTCCCCTCCTTCGCGTTTGGCGGGTTCCTTGGCCGCGAGCTCCTTTGCAAACGTTTCGCACCTGGAGACGATGACCTTCTTCACCGCGGCGCACACCGCGCGTTTGAAGGGAACGTCCTGAGCCATGTGCACGGGGATCTCAATTTCTTCATCGTCGACGGCCCAGTTCCACTCGGCGAACCCGTGGATCTGCAGGCCGCTGCCGCCGCGAATGGAACCGGCCCAATCGATGGCGCAGTCGAAATCGTGACCCCAGACCTTCTTGCCTTTCCTGACGTGGACCCAGCAGTCCCCTTTGACCTCCCTGCATACGATCTTCGCGTCGAGGTCCAGCTCGAGACCATCCAACTCGATGTACTCGCTCACGGGCGCGCGGTGCAGGAGCTCCTTCAACCGGCCCCGGCCCCACTCGTCGAGCTTAGTCTCCTCGAAGTGCCAGCTGTTCATGTTCCACGCGCTCCCAGTCGCTTCCTGCTTGCTCTTCTTGTCGAACTCAACGCTCGAAGCCGGAGCGGCGGCGGTCGCGTCAGAAGTTCCTTTCTTCTGCGCAGCCGGCGCGGGCTTGGGAGGGGTCTCGTCGTCGGAGTCCGAGTCGATGTCGTCCCACTTGCTGTAGTCGATGGGCATCCTGAATCGCTCGACGGGGATTGAAACGCTCGTATCACGGGGCCGGTGGTGTCGGCGGCGTGCGCTAAAGAATGATGTGGAAAATCGAGTCGCCCGCCGTTGTGGAGAAGAACTCGTTGGAACATCGTATTTTTCAAGTCAACTATATGAATACCTCAGCAGACAGAGCCGCCCACACGCCTCCTCTTCTCCTCACAGACACCCGCCACCTACGCTCAAGGGTAGAGCGTGGACGGGGTCTCGAACGTGGCGAAAATCTTCCTAAACATCGGCTCCATCTCGGCGTACCTGTCCTCCGGGCAAACCGCGGTCAACGTGAAAAACCTGTTGACCCTTCCGTTGTACCCGATACCCACGGCACTGAGCAGGTGCTGATAGAAGTTCTCCTCGGGCCTCTCGACCGTGTACTCGATGACATACCTGTCCCCGGCGTTCTTGGCGTCCAACACGTACGAGAACTGCTTGGGACCCTGCTTGGGCTTGGGCCTGGTCATACCCGCGGCGACTCCGAAGGCGAACTCGTCGGGGGAACCGAAGCTTCCCATCTTCGGGTAGTCCGCTCCGAGGGCGGTGGCGACCACGTTGACGTTGATCTCGGGTTGTCCTGGGGGGTAGAACGCGACCACTTTGCGCGTGGACTGCGGGTTCGGGGACGTATCTCCCAGAGCCCTCTCCCAGTCGCCCGGCACGGCGAGTGAATATTTGTCCTCCTCATCGTTGTACACCTGAGTCAGCGTCGTGGCGGGCTCGTCCGCGCGTGCGACGCGGGGAAATGCCGCGATCGAGACGAGCGACGTCGCCGCACCGGCGAGAAGCTCGCGACGCTCCAGGGATCCATCGGCGAACGCCTCCACGCGTGTCCTCGACGCCCGAGGGTTGGAGGATTTGCGAACCGCCGTCGACGTGGCGGACCGATCGGCACGACGGTGCGCGATCTTCGGCACATGCGGGGCCGTGGACGCCAGGAACATCGCCTGTGCCATGATATCACGCGTTTGGTTCTGCGCGACGAGCGAACGTGCAGCGAGGTTCGCGCACCGGAGATGTGTCTCCACGGACGAACACGACGATGTTATCGCAATCTGACAACTGGCAACGACTTTTGTTGACGGCGCTGCGCGCTAAAAGTAAAAAGGTGTTACGTTTCAACACGACACGACCGACACCTTGCATACCCCTCCCGCGCCGACATCCGGGCGATACTTCGTTCGAACGGGTGTGGACCATGACGGGGGAGGCGCATGGGCTCCTGCGGGACCAGCCTCCGCGGTCCCACGGCTCCATGTCGCGGACCGGGGAGGCTGGTTCCCGGGAGACCGATATTCCTCCGCCTCCGATCCCAAAACACGGGACGGGGAAGCACAGGGACAGGCTGACGCGCAGGGTAATGCGCCGGACCGCGCTGTCTTTGGTGCCGTTGCTGCTCGCGTGCTCCGCACTTGTGTTCACAGCCAGGCACGCCGCGAACGTCGCTTCCAGGACACCCACGAGGCGACTCTCAGAGTCGCACGTGGGCGGACGTCCGATGCGACATCATCGTGATGATCATCACGGGGCCAACCTCGGCGAGGCGTCCCCGGACAAGGGCGTCGCGCCGCTCGCGAGGACTCCCGACCGAATCACGTCGGATCTAACCTGGGCGCGGCGATTCGCGCTCGCGGCGGAGCTCCTGAAGGTCCCTCCCGCGTTCGACCTGGACACCTTGGGGACGCAGGATCCGAACACGTCGCAGGATCTCGCAAAGCTGAGGGCGTGGACCCGCGCGCACTACGAACCGTCGTGGACCAACAGGCACTTCGTGGTGCCCGTGCGGGTCGGAGATGCGAGTTTAGAGTACGCGCCGGTGTTCAAGGCTGCGAACAACAACATCAGGTACACGCTTCGGCAGTGGGAACCACTCGTGATGGGGGAGACGGAGCTCAGCATGTTGAAAAGCGGGGACAAAGACGCCGTCGCGACGATGGGTCTGAGGAAGCGCCACCAAGCACAGCCCGAGCTGGAGGATAACGAGACCCCGTTGATCGACGACGGCAGGCCGTGCCTGTTCACGTTCGTGCGGGATCCGATGAAACGGTTCATATCGGCGTACTCCGAGTTTGAGTACAGGCAGTCGCCGTCGTTCCTTGAAGGCGTCAAGGACACGTGTCCGCAGGGTGATTGGGTCGATAGCGCGTTCGATACTTCGTCGTACGCGTACGAAGAATTCGAGAATGGATTCCTGGGACAAAAGCAGCACAAGAAGGGGGATACGAAGTCCCGGACACACTCCAGACACGAGTCCAAGGAACCTCGCGAGGAGGCGGCGGAGGAAAACACCGGCGACTTGGAGAACACTGGCGACTTGAACGTGGCGGAGAACCAGGGCTTGTTCGCACGGCTCAACGGTCGGTCGTTGGATTGGCCTCCCAAGCATGGGAGTGAGCAGCGAGCGAGGCTGGCGCTCGTGCTCCTCGCGCAGCTTCGGTGGGTTGAGACGGGGAACACCGGCGAGATGCCCAACGCGACGGCGACGGATCCCCTCGGCGTGAAGCAGGGTCTCAACTGCTACGTCGCCTTCCACCATCTGTTCCCGCAGGCGAGCAACTTTTTGGAAGGGGGCGTGGGAGGTATGTCGCAGGCGAACTGGGTGCCCATGAACTTCATCGGTCACCTGGAGGATTTCGACAAGGAGTGGAAGCGCCTGGCCAAGACGTGCCAAGTGCGGCCCGAGCGCGAGCTGAAGTACCGAGACTTACCCAGCGGCGGCGGTCATTACGCCACTCGGGGTGAGCAGGGACCGGACAAGGCCATGGAGCACGTGCTGAGCAAGGATAAGGATGCGTTACGCGCGTTCTGTCTCATGTTCCTCGACGACTACACGTGGGGTGGGTACGACCTGCCAAAGACGTGTGCGGAGGACCCGAGAATACAGGCGCTGATTGAAGTTTGATCGGGACCTTGGACGATAGCTTTACACGAGAAGGTGGCCACCGTGTGATGTCGGCGCGTGCTGGGTTTAGAAGATGGTCGTTTGATTGATGATACGTTCGCTACTTCTTGCACTCCTTGCACCTAGAGCGTATACGACCGTGCTCGCATATCTGTGACCCACCGCACTCCTTGCACTGAAAGCGTAGACGACCGTGCTCGCAGATTGATCCCCCACCGCACTCCTTGCATCTAGAGCGCACACGACCGTGATGGCAGATCGATCCCCCACCGCACTCCTTGCATGTAGAGCGTACATGATCGTGCTCGCATATTCCCTTCCCACCGCACTCCTTGCACTGAGAGCGCATACGACCGTGCTCGCATATCTGTGACCCACCGCACTCCTTGCATGTAGAGCGCCGACGACCGTGCTCGCATATCGATCCCCCACCGCACTCCTTACAGTTAGAGCGCCAACGACCGTGCGGACAAGCGCTGCACACCTTGCACTGAGAGTGGTACTTCACCCCGTGCTCGCACGGCCCCTTGGGATACTTTGTGCGAGGGGCTCTCTTCCGCTTCGTGCCCTGCTTCGCCCCTTCACCATCACTGGCCTCGACCTTCACCTCGAGCTCGAGCTCAGCCTCGGCCGCGATTTCGGCGCGGATACGCTTGAGGTCGGGGCGCCACCACGTCGTCATCCTCCCTCCGCGCCCCTCGAAGTGACCCGCCCGAAACCTAAAGTCCACTTTTCGGTCAATCCGAGAGATCTGATTATGATGTGACATTTGACTTGGATCGTTACCGCTGCTACATCCGCTAATCACAAGCCGCTCTTCGGCGGTCGCACGGCACTGAGCACCTGCGCGGCTGCCCTCAGACCCGTCTCCATCGCACCCTGCATGCACGGGTTGACTCCCGGGTGCGTCGCCTCTCCGGCGAAGAAGACGCTCTCGCCGTCGGGCGCGGCCACCACCTCACGGCTTCCAAACGCGTGCAGGGTGGGGTACGTGTACGCCCCGCCCACGAGCTCCTCCCTTCTCCAATCGGCGACGTAAGATCCCGTCAGCCTGGATCGACTCGGCTTCGGGTCCGTCTCGGTACCGAACATCTCGTCCATCTGATCCAACGCCCGCTCCACCACCGTCTTCCGCTCCATCCTCGATAACTCATCCGCCAAGTTACCCGCCGCGAAGAACGTCACAACCTCTTTGGTCCTCGCCGGAACCGAAGGATCCACCCCTTGGTCGCTCGCCATCCTCGCGCCGCTGTTTCGCCCGACGTTCTCCGTCGTCGGATATTTGAGGATCCACATCTCGGGCAGAAAACAACCCGCGCACACCACGTCGAACAGACCCTCCGGCCAGAACGGGGCGTCGAACGCGAGGAACACCTTGACCGAGTTTGACACCTTCACCCTGTCGATAGCCTTGGTCTTCACCACCGGGAGCGGCGGAGTGAAGGTAATCGAGCCCGGGTTGTTGGGCTTCAGCGCGGTGATCGGCGCGGCGACCACGACGCATCTGGACGCCACCAAGCTCTCACCCGTGCTCCTCCTTATCGTGACTGGCCCCGAAGCGCCGTTTGGCGGCCGGATGATCTCCGATACTTTCCATCCGAGCCGAACGTCGATCCCCTTCGCGAGCGCCTCGGCGACGCGGAGGAGCGATCGGTCCAGCACCAGATACTTCTCGCCGTAGTTCCATCCCCGCTGCTCCACGACCGCTTCCTGCATCCCCATCAGCGCGAGGGACGTGCCGAAGTCGTTGGCGTATATGCTCTCCGCCAGCGCCAACACCTTGTCCGAGCAACGCACGATGTCCCTCAGCCACTCGAGCGCGGTGACATCCCGGTCGATTGGCACGCCCGGCAGCTCAGCGAAGAGCCTGTGCACCTCGCGCACGTCAGGGTCGTTCTCGTCCGCATCCTCGGCGACCACCAACCGTCTCTCGCCCACGCCCTCGCCGAAGAAGTACCGGTCTGGCCATTCATACTCTGCCATCTCCCAACCCTGCGCGTCGATGAAGTCCTTGAGCACGTTGCACTCCTCGCCATGGATGAACTCGGGTCCGAGCTGCAAGGGCCACGGTGCTAGGCCCTCGAGCTGAGAAATCCTACCACCGAGATGGTCACCAGCTTCGATGACGACCACTGCGAAAGGCAACGGGAAGGGGAGAGGTCAGGGTGTCGTCGGCGGCGGCGGCACAACGCAACGAGTTGGACCGTCGCGATACGCCGGCTGGATCTCGAGGATGGATCGTTTGGGTGTATCTAACTTACCGTCAACACCGCAATCCTTCAGTCGGCGAGCCGCCTGCAGGCCCGCGAGGCCGGCTCCGATGATGACGCACTCCGGCAGAGGTCCCATCGAGGCGCTCGAAAACAATGGCCCGCCGTTGTGGGGAAATCGCCAAATGTTTGTGGGGATCTAGGCCAGACTGGCGACGCACGGGGCACACACGCGGTGGGGTTTTCGGGCCTTTGTTCGATGGCGGTGGGTCGAGGGAGGCGCGCGTTGCGTCGCATACTTCCCCCGTGCGTCTGTGTTCTGATCCCCATCCTGCTGTGGGCGTCGTCGAGCGGCGGAGGCACCAACGGGGTCGGCACCTACGACCAGGCGCTGAGCTCGGCGGTCGGGGGCGTCCTCGATCCGTTCTCGCGCGCGCCGGACGTCACCGGGGGTTCGGGGCTAGGTCGACGTGATGTATCCGACGGTAAGCCGCTCGTGGCCGTGTACTTCACAGGCCAGGCCAGGTCGCTTAACCGCACCAAGTGCTCCGTCGGCAGGAACATCTTCCAGCCGTTGATCGATCGCGGGTTCCAACCGGTCGTGTTCGTTCTCGGTGAGATGGACGCCAACGCCGGACTGTACGAGACGGTGCTCGGGGAGAAGGTGTTGCCGGATGGAGTGAAGCTGGGAGATATGCGACTCATATCCAGGCCGCAGGTGGCGTTCCCACGGAAGGAACCCACTGTAACCGAGGTGTCCATTCCGCACTCGTGCTACGAGGCGCTCCGTAAGAAACCCATGCGGTGGTACCACTCGGGGGGAGGATCGGAGAAGGACTCCAAGAACACCGTGTACGGCGCTGAGGTGCTGTCGCAGCTGTACTACAGGGCCAAGGTTGACGAGATGCGTCTCGAGTGGGAGAAGGCTGAGGGTAAGAAGTTTGAGTGGGTCGTGAACGCGAGACAGGATAACGTCTACGTCGACGCGCTGCCAGATCTGAAGTCCTTACCCGCCGACGGCAACGTGTACGTCCCGAGCTGGGGACACGGGTTCGATCCCAAGTCGTCGTCAAAGGTGAAACGGAGGGCGGGTCTGAACGACAGGTTCGCGTTCGGCGGCGCGGACGCCATGAGCGCGTACCACAACCTGTACAACCGTCTTTGCTCGGATGAATCCATCGCCGACGCGCGGATGCCACCAAAGATGAACTTCGAGCAGATGATGTGGTGGTACCTGACCAGGGAGGACGTGGCTCGGACGGTGAACCGCGTGCGTTCCATTCCGGGCGAATTTTGGTTCCTGCGGCTCAGGCACGGACCGACGAGCACGTGGCCGCTGGAGCACCCTGGTCACCTTCCGCCGTTGGTGAAGGACTGGCCCGAGGATAAACGGTGGGAGGTTTGGAGCGCCGCGGCGAGGCAGACTTGGAGTTGCGACGGGGAACAATTCGCAGAGCGGGGTGAGTGTTGGCTCCGGCTCAGCGCGGAGAGCAGGTCGGGTTCGAGGTGGTGGCGGTGGGCGGTTTCAAAGTTTTGGAAATCCGCGGCGAACAGGGCGGCGCCGGGGGGTGCGTTGGATAACCGATTCAGACGCCGATGCGGACTGCTCGAGGCGTGACAGGGCGTGGTTAGCATGCAAATGAATGTAAAAATAACATCGTCTCGACCCGCTTGATCGATCGATCACGCCTCAACCTTACCGGTCTCCCCGAACTTTCCCTTGGACGCGTGGATGGACCCGGTGCCCACGCGCGGCGGGTCGAGTTTGAGGTGGAGCATGGTGAAGGTCCCGCTCGCCCTCCAGTGCCTGTTCTCCGCGTAGTTGACCTCGTGTCTCTCGCCGTTCATGTCCACGCCGTACTTGTTCCACATGTACTGTAGGTTGAGCCTGTCCCTCGGCCAGTTGTGGTCGAACGCGATGATGACCCGCTTGCCGGCGCCGAGATCCTGCTTCCAGAGGGCATCGCGGATATGGAGCATCCACTCCTCGTTCTGGGTGTCCGCCATCATCGGCCACCAGAAGAAGACGTCCGGTACCTCACCCTCCGGAAGGCCGGGCAGTGAGCTTGGCGAGAACTTCCTGAAGTCGTCGCACAGGACCGTCAGCCCCCTCTCCTCCAGCTTGACGCAGTACTCTGGATCGATCTCCGCCGAGTACGCCTGCTTGGCGTGCGGGTTGACGCAGGACAGAATGTCTCCGTTCCTGGTCCCAACCTCGAAGATCACCTTTCCCTTGGCGTAAGAAATGAGGTGGTCCGCGACGAGGAGCGGCGAGCGCTTCGGGGACCTGTCCACCGGCTTGAACCCCGGCTGGGTGAGGCACTGGGATTTGGGAACTGTAAACATCCCGACGACGCCCAGCCGGTGCGCCATCCGGACGTACGGCCAGATGAACCAGTACGAGAAGTAGCACGCGACGACGAGCAAGAGCAGCTGCGTGACTCTGCGGCGTTTACGCCCGATGGGCTTTGGTCGCTCGAGCTCCATGGCGATGGATGGATAGCCCGCGATCAAGGAAGTGTTGGTGTGCGGCAGTGCCCGAAATCAACGTGTTGAAATTTCGTTGAAGTTTTCGTCACATCGACTCTTACACTACCGACCATAGGTTTCCAGGTTGGAAACTCCTATTTCCAACCCTATTCTTGAATCCTAACTGTTTGTACATATGAGATTGACGAATCTTGCAATCCAAAACGGTTGGTTTGAAAAGGGATGCTGCAATCAGGGCCCGGTGGTTGCCGGGCACAGACAGAGGCGCCGATGAGCGCGTCTGCAGCCGCGCGTGCGGCCGGATCCGTCGCGATCCGGGTCGCAGCGCGTGATTCAACACCCACCCACCGTCGCAGGCCCAACCCCGCGCGTCGTTCGGGGGTCATCGCCAACGCCGCCGCGGAGGGCGCCCCCGCCGATGAGGCCAATAATCCGACTCGGACAAACGCCGGCCCCGCCGCGGTGAGGTTCGGCGTCAGGGCGGAGTTGGACTACGGCGAGGCCCTCATGGTGGTCGGAGGCGCCAAGGAGCTCGGGTCGTGGGAGCCCGAGGGTGGATTCGCGCTGACGTGGTCCGACGGCAACGTCTGGACCGGCGAGCTCGCCACGCTCACCAACGATGCGCCCGAGAACTCGGTGCACTCCACCGCGGTCGAGTTCAAGCTGGTCGTGGTCAAGCCCGACTGGGGCGGGTACTCGTGGGAGGATGGCGAGAATAGGCTACTGGATATGGAACTCGTCCGCACTGGGTGCGAGGTGTCCGGCGCGTTCGGGGGTCACGTCAAGGTGAACGCCGTCGAGGGCGGTGCGGCTCCGGCTGCGGGCGGGTCAGCCGAGCCGCCCCCGCCCCTGACGCACGCGCAGAAGGCGGCGGAGAGGGCGATCGCGAACGTGCAGGAGTATCCATCGGCGGTGGTGCAGCCGGCTCCCCCGGCCCCACCGCCGCCGCCGCCTCCACCCCCGGACGTTCCCTTCACCGAGAACGAGCCGAGTCAACAGACGCCGGCAACAGAGGTCCAGGCCGCGGCGACGCCCCCGCAGCCGACGATGACGATTCCCAAGATCGACCTGCCCCCGCCTCCACCTCCCGCCACCAAGGAGTGGCAGGGCGGCGGCCCTGAGTGGAAGTGGGAAAGGGACAAGGACCATGAGCTCGCCATGATGGAGGCGGCTCGCAACCGCTCCGACGGCGGCGTGAACCTCCCTGAGGGTCCCGCCAAGTACATCGCCGCCGGGGACAAGGAGGCGCTCTCTTGGCTCAAGAAGCTCGAGCTGATCCAGTCCATCCTCGGCCAGAACCACAAGATCACGCTCGCCAGGCTCGGCGCCGCGAGCGTCTACCTTCGGTGGATCAGCACCGGCGCGCTCTTCTGCGCCGAAGACGGGAACCACCACAGGCCTAATCGACCGGCTGAGATTGCGAGGGACATCTTCGTGAGCATCGAGACCGTCGCGGGCGAGCTGTACAAGCACGGCGCGGAGGTTGGGGAGGGTGAGAGGCAGATGATGCGTCAGATCCACCCCTGGCTACCCTCTTTCTCCTCGGAGTTTGCCTGCGCGGAGCCCCTGACGCGCATTCGCAACATCGCGCACAGGAGCGACATCAGCGAGGACCTCAAGAAGCAGATCAAGCACACCATCCAGAACAAGCTCCACAGGAACGCGGGTCCCGATGACCTGGTCGCCACCGAGGCGTTCATCAAGCGCATCACCGTCGACGCCCACCCCGGGGAGTGTCCCCAGGAGTTTGTCGACGAGTTCATGCTCTTCTACGACGAGCTCAGAAGGTTCTTCAACTGCTCGGGTGCGATCGAACGACTCGACGCCATGTACGACACCTTCGAGGACGAGACCAGGGCGCAGGTCCAGGAGCTCAAGGATGCGATGCGGGCCCTCGACGATGGATCCGCGGGTCACGACGGTCTCACCGGCGGCGAGGGCCAGGCGATTATTCGAGCGCTCAACGCGTCCGTCGCGGTCCGCGTCATCTTCACCGGGGGACTGTCCACCGGCATGCGCAATGATGCTCCGAACGAGGCGGTGTCGCAACGCCAGGCGTGGAGGCTCGCGGAGATCGCCTTGGAGGAACTCGCCTTTGTCGTCCTCGCGAGGGCTCTGCAGTCGGCGGGCGCGGGCGTCGAGGGCGAGGGCGACGAGAAGACGAGCTACTACGCCAACTCCCTCAACTCCGGCGATGCGGCCATGTGGGGTTGCGCCGCAGCATGTGCCGCCACTGGTTTGAGGCACATGGCCATGTCCATGTGGCGACCTATGGAGTGCAACGCCGTGGCGCGTGAGCTAGAGGCTTGGGTGCGGTACGGGTCCCCGATCACGACGCAGGAGGATGCGCTGCGATGCCGGGCGTCGCTGCAGCGCGCCAGGCGGCTCGTCGAGGCTCACACACAGGCGCTCATCGACGGGTTCGGCGACATGCCCGTCGGTATGGGCAGGGCGTTCGGGCTTCAGGAACATCAGGGTGGCACCTTCGTCGACGCCGTCATCCGCGCCAACGTGTCCTTCCAGCTTTCCCGACTCATCTCTCCGATGCTCCGCGCCGCAACCTTCGCGGCTGGGTCCGACACCGCCGGCTACGACTCGATCGTGCTCGGTGGACCGGTGGTTGGCATCCTTCAGGAGTGCGACCGCCTCGAGCCCGGCGCGGTTGATACTATGTGGCACAAGGGTAAGGTGGCGCCGGTGGTGGCGCTGGTGTGGGGCGCGGACGGCGACGAGGAGGTATCCGCGGCTGGGAACCAGGTCCGCGGCGTGCTGCTGGCGAGGGACCTGCCGCACCTGTCGCACCTCGCCATCCGAGCCAGGCAGGAGCAGGTGGCTCTGGCCACGACCGAGGATGAGGAGACCAGGAACTACGCTAAGTACCTCGTGGGTCAGTGGGTGTTTTTCCACGTCACCCCCGAGGGTGTAATCCTCGCGCCCGCGTCGGATGCGCAGATTGCCGAGTACGAAGCCGGGGCGGCGCGCAGTAAGCCCGCGTCTGAACCTCCTGCCGCGCCCGCCCCAGCCCCAGCCGCCGCCGCGCCTGAACCGGTGCCTGAGCCCGAGGAGGATGTCAAGAAAAAGGGCAAGGGTAAGAAGGACAAGGCGAAGGGTAAAAAGGACAAGGGAAAGGGAAAGGGAAACAAGGGGAAGGATGCACCCACGACCAAGGCGCCTGAGACGAAGGTCACCGCGCAGGGTACCGTGCAGTTCTCGAATAAGCTGGAGTGCGGTCCGCTTGGTGACGCCACCAAGGAGACTGGCGGCGCCAAGGCTTCGGTGTGCGGTGAGCTCACCCACTTCGCCGAACGACCCGAGGCTGGCTTCAAGGCTCCCCCTGGCGTATTCGTCCCATTCGGTGTCATGGAGACGTGCATGAGGGACGCTGGCAAGGGTGACGAGCTCACGAGTCTCATCGCGGCGCTCGACGCCGCCACCGCTCCCCAAGATCCGGATCCCGCCGCGATTGAGGACGCGTGCAAGGCTGTCAGGGACCTGATCGAGTGCGTGCCTTTCCCCGCGGACCTGGCGGCGCAGATTGCCGCGGCGATGCCCACCAACTCGTGGGTCGTCGTCAGGTCCAGCGCCAACGTGGAGGATCTGGCGGGTATGTCCGCGGCTGGTCTGTACGAGTCCGTGCTCGGCGTGTCCACGTCGTCATCCGCGGAGCTGGGTTCCGCGGTCCAGGAGGTGTGGGCGTCGCTGTACAGCCGCAGAGCGGTGCTGGCGCGACGTGCGGCGGGTCTGAAGCAGGCTGACGCACACATGGCTGTTCTCGTCCAGGAGATGGCGCCCGCGAACATCTCCTTCGTGCTGCACACCGCCGCGGTGTCCGGCGCTGACAACACCAGGGGCGCGGACGGTGTCGCGCCGTCGCGCACCCTCGAGGCTGAGATCGCGGTGGGGCTCGGGGAGACTCTAGCGTCCGGCGCGAGGGGTACACCGTGGCGTCTGGAGGTTGATCAAACGTCCGGGGAGGTGCGAACCACCGCGTTTGCGTCCCTCGGCACAGCCATCATCATGCACGCGCACGCCATGCACATGGGGATTCAGACCGCGGCTGTGGACTACTCGGCGCAGGAACTCTCGACGGATAAGGAGAAGAGAGACACGCTGGGAAGGAGGCTCGCTGCGGTGGGTGCCGCGCTCGAGGCTGAGTACGGCGCTCCTCAAGACATCGAGGGGTGCCTCGTCGGGGACGAGGTTTACATCGTGCAGTCTCGGCCGCAGCCCCTGTGATGAGCTGGTTCGGTCTCTTGGGGGGAGGGTGTCACACGCGTAGTGCGTGGGTTGAGATATTTTCGGTATTCTTATTACAAGTGTGTTGAATTGAAGCCCGTCTGCTCTACACCCCGGTCCAGGTGAATCAATCACCACTTGTCGATTGAAGCGATTTGAGCGCAGCGCAGACGAGGCCAGCCTCCGTGATGGTTCCAAAAATTCCACCTTCGACCTGCATCGTCTTGATGTGAGCAACACAAAATTCCTTTTCTGAGCCTGCTGTCCCGTCCGCCATCAGTATACACTCGAACCCACGCTCCGTCGCGCCCCTGATGGTGGACGACACGCACACCTCTGTTGTGAGCCCCGCGACAATTAGATACTTGACTCCGGCGCAGCGCAGGCAGTGCTCGAGGTCTGTGTGCATGAACTTGTCGTAACCCGGGCCATCGAATACCTCCTCGCCCTCAATAGGCGCCAGCTCTGGAATTATCTCCCACCCCGGCGACCCTCGAACCAGGAACTTACTCCCGGTCTGCGACGTCATCCCGATCTCCGCCCCAGCCAAACAGCTCCTCCATTTCTTGTACTTCGAGAGGTCAATCAACGATGGCCTGTGCCCTTCCCTGGTATGAAAGACCATCACCCCAGCATTTCTCGCGGCCTCAAGTACAGGCATCACTTTCCTCACAGCTTTGTGGGCAGGCTTTAGGTCGCCGCCCACCTTTGCGAGGTACCCGTCCGGGTGGCAAAAGTCTTTTTGGAAGTCGATGAGCAGAAGGGCGACCTCGTCCGGGCTGCAGGGGCCATCGTGCGGCCAGCGATCGAGATAATTCGATCCATCTGGCGATCTCGGTTGTACAGAAAACTGCACATCGTCTCTCTCACGTTTCGGCATCTCGCCTGTGCCCGTCGGGAGCGTGATCCCTGCGCGTGCGACCTTGTGTTTTCCAAAGGTCGCGGAAAAAGATGTGAAGGCGGTCGAAATATAATCGCACGGCCCCAAACTCACTCTCCCCCCGCGCGCCCCCTGGGCGTCGATAGTAGGGTTATCCGATCAGAGACGCGGATTAGATCCCTTGGGTGAATCGTGACGACAGTAGCAGGGCGACATGGGTGTCACCGGCAGGTAAGATCCGACGCGGTCCCTCAACCCCACAACCGGGTGCCGTCTTCGGGCGATCGCCCCTTTTCGGTGGAGCCCGTCAATCGCACCGCCCGTCTTTAGCTATAGCTATCTCTATCTATACGTATCCACCGGCCCGATCTTACCCTTGCATCTCCTCCTCATTTGGTGTTGCAGGCTCGTGAGATGTTGTAACGTCATGGAGTTGATCGGTGACCTGTTCCTGCGTCTCACCGGACCGGTCTACTTCCTCTTCGGGATGTCCCTGATCGTCAGCGTCGTGTTCCTCCTGTTCACCGTCATCCTGCCCAAGACGAAGGACGGTGTGACGGGGGCGGCGCTGTCCACGTTCACCGCGTGGGTGTTCTTCAACACGATGTTCAACTACTTCATGGCCGCCAAAACCAACCCGGGCTCGCCCAGGGAGCAGGACGTGCAGGTGCTGTGCGCCGAGGCTGGCGCCGGGGTGCGACGCTGGTGCCACCGCTGCGAGTGCCCCAAGCCCGAGCTCACGCACCACTGCAAGGTGTGCCGCAAGTGCGTGCTCAAGATGGACCACCATTGCCCGTGGGTCAACAACTGCGTGGGACACAGGAACTACAGGTACTTCTTCAACTTTCTCGCCTGGCTCTGGCTCGCGTGTCTTCTCACCGTGGCGCTCACGTGGAGACCCGCGTGGTACGGAGGGTACGGCCTGACCTCGGGGTTGAAACGCGTGCCACTCGACGGTGATGTGGGTGGAGTAAACCCCGTCGTTGGTGGAGTAAACCCGAACGGGAGGCACGCGGCTAAGATCGCGGAGCTGAGGGGCGTGAACGCGGTCGGCGTCGAGGCGCGGGCGCTCAACACGGATGAGAAGACGGCGACGCTGTTCTCGACGGTGCTCGCCTTTTCCATATTCTGCGCCATGTGCCTGATGTGGTTCTGGCACATTTACCTGGTGTGCACGGCGCAGACCACGATAGACTACTACACGTTCAAGGACCTGCGCCGGGAGGCCAAGAGGCGCGGTATCGTGTGGAGGAACCCGCACCACCTCGGGTCGGTCAAGGCCAACTGGCAGGAGGTGTTCGACGAGAAGGGACGGAACTGGTGGTGGATGTGGGCCATGCCGCGCCTCAGACCCCACCGCGGGTCGGGCGTGCCGGTCGTCATGGTGGATCCGAGTGGTATGTAGCCGATAGCTCGTTAGTCGCATTCGGTTTACGACGTAAGGGTGCGCGGAGAAGCACCGAAATATTCAGCCAATCAGGGCCGAGTTTGGTTCCAGGGTGGATTTCCCGCGCCATTTCGGACCAAAAGTCTCACGGACGAGCCGCACCGAATTCAAACCCGCGGCCGCCGAGGCGGTATGGCGCTCACCGGCCCGGCGATACCCTCGGTGCGTCGTGCGCTCGATTTGGGAGTCGTTTCCAGGCAAAGGGATGTTCGCGCCGGGGCACTCCATCGGCACACGGCGGTATGGACCTTGCCTCCGCTTCAACGGGGTCATCAAATGACGCTGACCTGGAATAGCCCGGCCGAGGACGCTCTCGCCGTGTCGCTCTCGCCGTCGTCGTCGTGGCACCAGCGGACATCCGGACGAGGTAACCGCGGAGACGGTTCGGGTGAACACTCGGACCCGATGTGGTGGCTGCACGGCGCGTCCGCGTCCAGCCGCTTCCTCATGCAGACTCTCGGCGCCTCGTCTCCCAACGGCGAGTCCGAGGACCATGCCCTCCCCTCGCTCGTCACCCAGAGCGGCTCCAACCCACCCGTCACCGGCGGACCAATCATAACCCCCAAGCGTAACCCCAAGCTCCTCACCGGGAACGACGGCCCGGACCTGCTTCAAACGAGGATCGCCACCTGGAACACGTGGTGGGTGGATGCGCTCGAGGCCAACAACGTCGAGGCGATCAAGATGTGCTTCGAGATGCCTTGGGCCGACGCGGGGATGATCGTGTCCTCCATGCGCGCCATCAACGAACCGAGGACGTTTCAGGCGGTGGTCCTGCTACTCGCCGAACGGAGGAAGGGTGAGCTGGAGACCAGGGAGCACGTCGGGGGTCTGACCGCGTTGGCGTGGGCCGCTAAGCGGGGAGACGCGCGATCCATCGACACCTTGGTGACCTACGGTGCCGTGGTGGACGCACGGGACGACGCCGGCGCGACCCCGCTGCTGCACGCGGTCGTCGCGGACGCCACGCCCGCGGTGGAGTGTCTGCTCGGCTTCGGCGCGGATCCAAACGCGAGGGCGTACGGCGGCAGAAAGAGGCGGGGAGACGAGTCGGTTGTTTCCGACGAGTCACACGTTTCCGACGATGGGTGGTCACCCCTGGGATGGGCCGCGAGGAAGGGTCAGCTCGGGTCGCTCCGGCTACTTTTGACGCACGGCGCGGACGTGAACATGCGCGGGGGTGCCGGTGGGTCCACGCCGCTGATACAGGCGGCGATGGGAGGACACCTGGAGGCTGTGCGCGAGTTGGTCTCGGCGGGTGCTGTTGACTCCCGGGACGAGAGCGGGTTCACCGCGGCGATGCACGCGGGGTTCAGGCACCCTCAAAACGCGCAGCTGCTCGGCGCCGTGGCGGGGGCGTCGTCGGCGTCGATCGGCATCTGATCACGCCCGACAATGTACTCTAAAGATTCTTTTTCCGATTTCTGTTGTAACAAATGGTCAGATAGGACCTTGTACCCACTCCGTGTATCCGCGTAGTCACACCAGCTCCCAGTCCTCGTCGGAACCCGCGCCCGCGTCGCCTCTATCCGAGTCCGAGTCCGAGTCCCACGGGGGCGGGCCGGGCGCCACGGTCAGTATGGGCGTGGACCCGGCGCGGGTGGCGAGCAGCTCCAGCTCGAGACACAGCGAGTCAAAGTCGGCGCGTGTCCGGCAGTAGAACCCCAGCACCATGCTCGGATCCAGATCCCTCGCGTTCATGTGAAGCACCGACTGGCAGTGGTAGGTCTCCGCGGGGAACGGTCCGCTCTCCGGTGACCCTGTTTGCGCGCAGCCCCATATCTGTTCCAGCGGCACAGCCACCTGCACCGTGTGGGGGTCCAGGTAGAACAGCTCCTGCTCCTGGGCACCCACGAAGTAAAGCGACGCGCACGGCTTACCCCCCAGAATCCCGACTGACTGGGTCATGCTCAGCATACGAACGATACCGGGTACGTACCTGGGGTTGACGCATCTGTCCAACCCCAACACCAGCGGGACCAAAATAACCATAGGCGCCCATCCCGGATCAGTCTCACCCCCGTTCGCCGCGCTGAACGGCGCACCGGGCAGGTCCATCATCCGCCCCGCGTCGCCGGTCCCGTCGCCCACACCCGATTTCCTCGCAAAATCCTCGGCAACCTTGAGCACCAGAGACTTGTACAGAGTCGGGGCGCCGCCGCCAAAACCCCCATCCTTCCCCGCCACCACGTGCGCGGCCACACCCCCGGGTCTGGACGAGTTCACGAGCGCCGCGAGACCCTGCGCCAGCACGCACGGACCCAGCCACCGCCCCGCAGCCACCGACGGCTTATCCCCGCCCCAGTCGTCCACGATGGAGTGTATTGAAAACGGGCACGACTCCCGGTCGGGGTGGTCGCCGAACCACCCAAGCAGACGGACGTGCGCGGCATCCGCGGGAGATGTGCGGGCCGGCGGCGTCTTGGAACCGTCCGTCGATGACGTCGCGTGGGTGACATCTGAGTTTCCCGCGTTCTCCGATCCATTCAAGGGAACCTCGGTCACGCCCTCGCGTCCGTCGCGCCCGGCTCCGTTCCAACCCGAGTCCCACCGCTGCAGCAGACTCGCCACCCCAGCCGCCGCCCCCGCACCCACACCGGCTCCAAACCCCGTAGCCGTTCCGTCCGTCGATGCGGGTGTCCCCGTACCATCCGTCAATGCGGCCACCGACGAACGCGGCGGCGGTGGTTCCCACCTCCACTGTCGACCGAAGAAGTGCGTTTGGAGTGAGTTTGCGAGGAGCATCTGGCCGCTGCGCAGGGTGCAACCCCACCCCGCGTCCGTGGTGTACGTGCTGCCTCCTATGTGCGGGAACCCGCGCCTGTACGTGATCCACACCCTGCTGTGAAAGTCATCCACGAACGAACGTAGGCCCGGATCGTCGTCGTCCCCGAGCCCCTGCGCGTTCGCGTTCGACGCCAGAGGCGTGAAGACGCCCCCGAAACGAGGCGACGCGGCGGGTCGGTCGGTCACGCGCGGGGACGGGGACGCCGTGGGTTGGCCGGGCGAGCCCTCCCCCGCGCCGAGCCTCCCGAACCTCGCCCTGATACCCTCGACGACGTGTTTCATCGCCGCTCCCGCCCGGGTCTCCTGCCGCTCCCCGCCCGTCGCGCGTTGTTGACTCCCCTCCTCCCGCGCCTCGGCGGTGCCCTCTTCATTTGCCTCGTCGTCACCCCCGGGTCCCGTCGCTTCACCCTCACCGCGTTCCCCGTGACCCGTCACGATATCGTCACTCGGTCCATCTGACCCTGGCTGCGTCGTCACGGGACCCGACCCGCGCCCTCTCGGTGCGGGAGGGACCCGGTCGTACGAGCATCCCAGCAGCGTCATCTTGCCGCAGCTCTCCGGCAGCCTCGAGTTGGGATTGAGGAAGTTCCTCAGGCGACGCACCGCCGGCAGCGTGGCGACGAGGCTCAGCCGGTGGCGTAGCCGCCTCGCAGCCTGCGTGACATCCGCCGCGAGGTCGGCATCCCCAGGAGGGGTCCCCGCGGCGGACGCCCCTCCCTCCATGCGCGTTCAAAAATGGCGCTAAACTTTTATCCAGTCGATGTGAGTCGTTTGGCAGCAGAACTGCAGAAGGTTTTGGCAGTGGCCGATACTTTTAGCTGAGCCGCCCGCACTCTCGCCAGCGTCGGGAGCGTGATTCAGGGACTCGCCGGGGTTCGTGACGACCTGTGAAGGCGCCGGGGTCGAGTGGTGCGCATCACACGGGTCGGGTCGCGGGTCAACGAGGGTCGACGACGTGGGTGGGCGAATTTGAACGCAACCCCAGAACCCGATGAGTGCCTCCAAATATCGAGGGGCGGGGGCTTTGGCGTACGGCGACATGAAGCTATCGCTGAGGAAACACGGCAAGCAGAAGGACGTGCACAGGTCGCTGAAGATCGCCATGGTGTGCAGCGATTGCCTCCTGGTATCCTTCCAGCCCCTCCTCGTGCACCTGAGCAAGTCAGACGACGGAACCTTCGCGTTCGATCCGATCAGCGTCAACCTCCTGGTGGAGTGCGTCAAGTGCGTCTTCGCCGTGTGCATGATCGTGTACTCGGCCAACAAGCCGTCGCCGGAGGCCAAGGCTCTGAGGTCGATGTCCAGACTGAAGAGGGCGGCGAAGGAGAACATGCCGCTGGCGTTCCCATCCGCTCTTCACGCGGTGAACAACTACCTCAAGTTTGCGATGCAGCTCTACTTTTCCCCAACCACCGTTCGCATGCTCGCAAACCTGAAGGTGCTCGTGATCGCCGTGCTGCTCAAGACGATCACGCGCCGTCGGTTCAGCGTCATACAGTGGGAGGCCCTGGCACTGTTAGTGTTGGGTGTGACTGTGAACCAGATGAGAGTGTGTTGGGGCGGGTCGTCGATGGCGCACCCGGCGCCTATCGCGGCGCCGCCCGGACCGGAGGGTCTCGCCCTCGCGCCGCCTCTCGCCCTCACGCCGCCCCCGTCTACTAAGTGGCACATGGTGGAACAGGAGGACGCGGCTATGTCACCGGTGGCGCTGGTGTACACGCTGATGTTCATATCGTTCCCGTCGGTCGCGAGCGTGTTCAACGAGGTGACCATGAAGAAGAACTTTGACACGTCGGTTTCGCTGCAGATGTTCTTCTCGTACTTTTACGGCGCGGTGTTCAACCTCATCGGGTTGTTCGGGGTGGGCATATACAGGAGTTGGAACGGTGGGAGCGAGGGGTGGATGCCGAGCGTGTTCAGGGGTCATTCCATCGTCACCTGTGTACTGGTGGCGAACAACGCGGCGCAGGGTGTGCTGTCAACCTTCTTCTTCAAGTTTGCGGATTCGGTGATGAAGAAACACAGCAGCAACGCGGCGACTATATTCACCGCCCTGCTGTCGGCGGTCATGTTCGGGCAGACGCTGCGGTCTAACTTCGTGGTCGGAGGGGTGATCGTGCTCATATCCATGCACCTGTTCTACGCAAAGCCGGACTCGTTGTTGGCCAACGGCGGGGAATCGCGGAAGGGCGGGCTGACGGTTTCGCCGAGCATGGAACACTTCGGAGCCGTGCCGCCCAGCCGCACGCAGAGCTCGAGCAGCTTCGACAGCGCCGGGTCCGTGGAAGGATTGGGGACGGTGGAGGAGGGATACGGGTCACCGGCGTCGTTGGGTGTGGCGAGGTCCAGGTCGGGGTTCGGGGCTGACCGCGAGCCGCTGCTGCCGAGATAGCACACGGGGTTCTGTCGAATAAGAGTCTTACAAATCGCTCAACTTTTCCCCCGTCTGACGAAGGACCGCGGTGATTGTTGAGCCGAATCCGCCTCGTTCCCGGGATGGGTTACTCTCCCTTCCCGACGACGCCCGTGCGACTGCGCACATCCGTCCAGATCCGATACCGCGCCTCACCTCGGTTAAACCTCCACCGGATCCCTTACCAGCCGCGAGCCCACGCAGCCAAACCCCGTCTTTCGTGCCCTGGAAATTCACCCCGATACCTTCACAGCTCGTCGTCCTGAACCTTTACCCGTCGCCATCCCAGGTCCTCGGGCTTCTCCCAGGTGCTCTCTTTCGTCTCGGTGTTGTGATAATACTCGCGGTCCCCGTGCTCCTCGCTCTTCATCGTCTTCCACGGCCCGGGGTAGTCCCACGTGGTCTCGCCCGTCTTTGGATCGAGGTAGTACTTGTTTCCGCTATTCTCGTCCCTGAATGGCACGGGCACCTTGGGCAGGTCCCACGTCGTGTGATTGGTGACGTCGTTCCAGTAGTACTCGCGCTCGATCGCCAAAACGGCGAGGGGCGCCAGTATCAGCGCCAACACCGCGAGAAGCAGCAATCGGAGCGTCATCGCGCGCGGGTCTCTGATGACGTCCTCGGGGGCGAATCGCCTGTTACATCTCCGATATCCGACCGTGAGATCGAGCACTCGCCCCGAGCTTCCTTGGAAAACAAGGCTTGTGTCGCGCCCCGAGGCCCACTGTGACAGGCGACTCGCGCAGCTTCGGCGTGCGCGTCTGCGCCATGAGTGACTGGGATCAGCGACGGCGGGATCAGCGTCGCTCCAGGTCGAGATCACCGCCGAACAGGAGGTGCGCGCGTGACCCACCCTGCCGCCCCCAATTAGCCCTAACAATCTGGATTCTCGCCCGGATCTGACCTTCCGCCCCTCTCTCCACCTAGGTTCGATCGTCCACCGAGTAGGGACCGCGCCGAATGGACCCGTGGCGGACGCGGCGGTGGAAGAAGCCCGAGTCCGCCTCCCAGGGGAAGATGGGACGACCGCGGCAGGGACAGGAGCAGGGACAGGAGCTGGGACCGAGGCGCACCGGCCTACGGCGGCGACGGAGATCGGTTTCCCCAGCGAAGGTCGCCGGTGAGGTACGAGCGAGACTGGGTCGATCGCGACCGTGACGACAGGGGCTACCAGACGCAACAACAACCACGCGGCTACGACGAGGGCTACCCACAGCGGCAGCAGCAGCGGGGCGGGTACGACCGACCCCGCAGTGAAGAGGGCAATAATCGGGGTGAAAACTTTCACAGGGGCGGCGGCGACGGCGCCGGCGGCGGACAATGGGACAATGGTGAGAGCTGAAACGCTGTATCGACGTCGTGAGCCGGTGTGCTCCGATCGTTCCCTTTGCGCGGCAACGAACCCGACACGAAACTGACGGAAGAGTATTCTCTCTTCTCTCCTCCCCCATCTACGTAATAGCGGCAGGAACGCAGCGGGTGAACCACGACCAAAACAGGAACCAGGGCTGGCAGCAGCAAGGACGTGACGACGACAGGGACCGACCGCCGCGGGTGGACAGATCGCAGTGGGTAAAAAAGTCGGACTGGAATTGCCCGAGGGGGTGCGGCGTGGTTTTCGGCAGCAAGAGCAACTGCTACAAGTGCGGCGCGCCCAGGGAGTCGGATGAGAGCGCCGAGGTACCGGCGCAGACCACGGCGCTGATCCACGGCGCCCTGGTGTCCGGCAGGTACGATTGGGTGTGTAACGTGGCGGGGTGCATATCGGTTAACTTCGCGCGACGGACGACGTGCTTCACGTGCGCCGTCCCGAAGGGCGTTCACGCGACCAACGTGGACCAGAATGACCCGAGCGGGTTACCCAAGTTTGACCCGGCGTTGGCGCGACAGGCTTTGGACGCGACCGCCGCAGCCGCGTGGGGTGCGTCAGTGCACGGTACACAGCCCGTGAACGCGGAGGTTAACGCCGCGTGGATGCCCAAGGAATTCAATGAAACCGCCGGCCAACCGACTGAACCCGCCCCGCAACCCGCGCAACCGAAGGACGCGTCAAAGAAGAAGAGGCGGAAGGAGGCCGCTTTGCCCGGTGCCATCGAGGATGCGGCGGGTGGTGAGGCTGCCGTGGCGGCGCTTGAACAGAGCGGGTACGTGTACGACCCCGACACCGGATACTACAAGGATGAAAAGTCTGGGATGTGGTACGATCCAAACTCGGGTCTCAGCTACCACGCCGAGTCAGCCGCGTGGTACAAGTGGAACACGGAGACGAACGCGTACGAACCCGCGGCAGGCCAGGCACCCGCGGCGGCGACAGCCAATGCCCAGCAGCAGCAGCAGCAGCCGCAGAGCGCGGCGAAGAAGCCGAGGGTGACTGCCACCATCGGGTCCTCAGCCAAGCTCGACGTGGTCGCCATCAAGAAGCACCAGGTTGCCAAGCTCGCGTCGGCTGAGCTGGAGAAGGTTGAGAGCGCGTACAGGGACAGGGCGGCGGAGAGACGAACCATGCACGGTGAGACCACGATCGCGGGAGGTGCGGTCAAAGGGAAGGTGTACGGAGGGAAGATTCGAACGCCGGGTGTGCCTGGGTACGCGCCGGGATCGACGCCGCAGTCGGACAGTAAGGCGGAGGGGGAGGATTCCTACAAGGCTTCGGTGCAGAGGGTGGCGCTGGAGAGATTCCAGGCGGCGATGAAGGAGTAAACGACATGACAAACATAGCGATGAATGAAAAGCATCAAACGTCATAATCTTGCGTGCTATCTTTGCGCTCCTCTCGCCATCAAAATGCCTCCATCATCGCCGTTTGTTGCGTCGCCGATGTTGTATCACACGCGTGCGCTTTGACACTCCTTGCACTGAGAGCGCCGACGACCGTGCTCGCAGATTCCTGACCCACCGCATTCCTTGCAGTCACTGCGCCGACGACCGTGTTCGCATATGGATGCACCACCGCACTCCTTGCAAACATGGCGCTGACGACCGTGCTCGCATATTCCTGACCCACCGCACTCCTTGCACTTAGAGCGCTCACGACCGTGCTCACAGATTGATGTCCCACCGCACTCCTTGCACTGAGTGCGCCGACGTCCGTGCTCGCAGATTGATGCACCACCGCACTCCTTGCAATAAGCGCGCTGACGACCGTGCGGACAAGCGCTGCACACCTTGCACTTCGAGCGAGGCTTCACCCCGTGCTCGCACGGCCCGTAGTGCCTCTTCCGCTTCGTGCCCTTCTTGGTCAACTCGTCTCTCGATGTATCCGTGTTCTCTGCATCGCCGACATTCGGAACTTCTATCCTGACGTGCGGCCTCCAAATCGTCGTCATACCCCCCCGCGAGTTCGGCGCGCCCCGAAGTGTTGCCAAACTCGTGAGCAGAGTGTTTGGTTATTCCGAGCAAAGGTTATTCCGAGCAGTTGCGTTTTGCTGCGTCGCCCCCACACAGTCGCCGGCAGCGCGCGGCAGGGTCGAGCTCGTGGACCCGACCGCCATGGTTATGAGGGGAGATGGGGCTGGGGATGTAATCATGCCCACGGTCACGCGGGAGCGTCTCTCCGCGGACCCCTCAACGTGGGCTCCAAAGCTCACCACGACGTGTCCCGTGATGGACCGATGGCTCCGAGGTGGGGTGCCCACACGGCACGTCACCGAGCTCACCGGCGAGGCGGGCGCCGCCAAGACCCAGCTCGTGTTGCAGCTCCTTCTTAACGCGCAATTGCCGAGGGAAATCGGCGGGTTGGACGGCGCGGCGGTGTACGTGCACACGGAGGGAAGGGCGCCGTTGGCTCGGCTGCGACAGATGATCTCCAAGCGCGAGATCTACTCGACCCACCTGCCGCCCGACCACGACCCGCTGGACTACGTGTACCTGGTCAAAACGTTGGAGGAGGACCCGGAGAGTCTATGGGACGCGCTGGCATCCGTCGCGGACGTACTGACGGATCCCCCGGGCGGACCGGACCGGCCCGTGCGGCTCATCGTGGTGGACTCGATGTCGTCGCCGTTCAGGGAGACGGACGTGAGCAAACGGGACGGGGTGTTCGAACGCACGGGGATCTTATCGCGCGTCGCGGCGCTCATCGGGGAGTACGCGCACAGGGCTGACGTGGCGGTGATCGTGACGAACCACGTGTCGGACGCCGTGAGAAACGAGGGCGTCGGGTCGTCATCAGGGGAGAACAAGCAACGGCGCCTGTTCGGGCCCAGCGGCGACCTTCGATCGAGCGGCCGCTCCGTCGCGCCCTCCCTCGGTCTGTTCTGGGCCAACTGCGTCAACACCCGTCTGTTCCTGTCGCGCACCGGGGGCAGCGCGGGCGGGTACGACAACGCAGCCCGGGGTGCGGGACCGGCCGTGCGGCGTCACGCGTCGGTGGTGTTCTCTTCGCACCTGCCGTCGACGAGCCCGGTGAGCGGATCGGTTGACGACGGGTGGGGATCTAGTTCGGTCCATCCGTGCGAGTTTGAGGTGAGGGAGGATGGGGTGTGGGGTGTCGACGTGACCGGAGGTGTCGACGTGACCCGGGGTGTCGATGTGAGGGAGGAACAGGAGGAGGATGGAGGTGGCGTCGGGGGTGATCAGACGGGACGGCGCCGTAGGGGACGATCGAAATGATGTTAGATGACTAGATGAATCAGACGACCGAACCGGCGCGACCACTTCGCATGACTTGGCTAATTCCCGTTCCACTTCTTGAGCCGGTCCCGGATGGCCTCGTCGTTCTCCGTCATCGTCCGTCCGTTGAACCCCTTGTCCACGACGTCGAAGTAGTCCTTGAAGTTCCTCTTGTCGTAATCCGCCAGCCTCTCCTTGACCCGCTCCTCCTTCTTCTCCTCAGTCCGTCTGAGCAGCTCCTGGACGTACGGCGAGTCCTTGGGATCCACCGGCTGGTTCATCGCGACGGGGGCGGCGATCACGGCGGTGGATCCGGCCACGAACGCGGCGGAGACCACACCCAGTGACAGCATCGCAGCTCGACGCGACGATCGGTTCGTTTTATCCTCCACGTCACGAGTGGGCTTCACCACGACGGGCTTGGGCTTGTCGGTACGTCGGTTAGGGACGGCGCGAGTTTGGATCGCGCGACAGCACGTCATCCTCGTGGCCATGGCAGCCGAGCTATTTGAGCGGTATAATCCCTGCCGCGGACCGACGTGACCTCCTTCTCCTCAACACCTCATCAAACAAACAATTTCGGGAACTGAACGCGTCGGTTGGGGACATTCTGGCGCGAAACTAGATCGCGGGCGCCCACACTCAATCTGAGCCACCGCGCTCGGAAAGACCAACCGAACACTCACCAACCGATGGCAGCGAACGCCCGCAGTCGCCCGAGGGGTGGCGGCGCACCCAAACCCAACCTCCCCGCCAACCCCTTCGGCACCGAGCCCGAGCCCGTCAAGGCGCCCTCCCCCGCGCCAAAATCGGGTGCCAAGAAGCGCGCTGGCCGAAACAACGCGGGACCCAAGCGGACCTACGCGGAATCCCGCGACTTTTCCCTCCCGTCCTCACTCGTGCAGTGGGCGCACTCTCCCGAGGGTATCGAACTCATCCAGGGCGCCGCCGTGGGCATCGGCGATGTCACCTTCGACGATGCGCGTCGCGATCGAATCGTCCTCCACGGCGATCTGCCCGAGGAGGTTGACCGCGCGGCGCTGCTGGTGGAGTCCGTCTTGGAGCGCAGGATCGTGCTGCAGCAACGGTTGTCCATCAAGGAAAAGCTGGACCAGGAGCGCGCCAAGGTGCAGGACGAGCTCGACCGCGGCCTGAGGGTCGAGTTCGAGGTGGATCCCAAATTCATGGGAATGGTCGTGGGCGCCAAGGGCAGCAGGATCCGGATGGCGCAGGAGCGGTGCAGGATCGACAGGGTGGTCGTGGACAGGGAGGCGTGCGTCGTGCGCATCGTCGGTACCGATCCCGTGGAGGTTCGTAAGGCGAGGAACATGTTGGAGGTCAAGGAGGAGATCGTCGCCGCACCCGACGACCGAGCCAGAAGGGTCCTCATCGGCAAGGGTGGTAAAAACATCCAGGACGTTATGAAACGCTCCGGCGCCGTCTCCATCGACGTGGACCACGACGCGGGTGTCGTTCGCATCCTCGGCACCGCATCCGCCGCCGCCGCCGCCAAGGTTCTGGTGGAGTCGCTCGTTTCCCACCTGGACGAGATGGACGCCGCGACGGATGAGCTGGAGACGTTGCGGTGGGAGATTGAGCGGCTGGACACGGCGTGGGGTGAGGAAAACTTCTACAGCAGGGGTCCCCCTGGCGGATCCCACTTTGGCGGGAGGGGCGGACGGTACGGTGGTCCCCAGGGAGGCAGGGGCGGTCCCCAGTACGGTGGTCCCCAGGGAGGCAGGGGCGGTTACCAGGGCGGCAGGGGCGGTCCCCAGGGAGGCAGGGGCGGCATGGGAGGCCGGGGCGGCGGCACGGCGGTTCCCAGGTCAGTCTCCTCTGCGCCCGCGCCCGCCCCCGCCCCCGCGCCCGCGCCCGCGCCCGCGCCCGCGCCCGCGGCCACTCTTCCCAAGGCTAAGGGTAAGAAGAAGGCGGATGACGCCAAGCCGGCACCCGCGCCCAAGCCCTCCCCCAAGCCCGCGGCGGAGTCGAAGCAGGCACCCAAGCCCAAGGCTGAGAAGAAGGATACTCCGAAGCCCAAGGCTGTGCCGAAGCCGGCGACTGAGGCACCCGCCGGTGCTCTCGAGCAGAGGCCTCCTCGCACCAGGCGTCGTCGCGGCGGTGGTGGTGGTGGCACTGAGGGCGGTGGAGCCGCCGCGTGACGAGAGACGAACTGACGGCACGACATGCACTGTATTACGACACCTGTTACGTTACCTCGACGTTATTTTCGCATCCACCCCCAAACTGCCAAAGAGCCCACAAGGATTTAAAGTACCGAACCCAGGCTCCTACCGACCACTTCGCGCCGCCCCGACCTTCGGGTTTCGTATCGCGCATTCGTCGCTCACCATCACAAGGTATTGTACGGAGGCGGCCCGCGTGTCATCTCCACGGTCCAGTCACCCGCGAGACGCAGAGACACCCGAACGGCGCCAAAATGGCAAAGGAAAAGGGCGAAAAGCGAAAGGCGAAAGGCGGCGACGCGGGCGGTGAGTCCAAGCGCGCCAAGAAGAAGGCGCGGGGTAAGAAGAATGTCGAGCCGCCCGCGAAGCCCAAGGATAAGGCCGTGGACGTCACGCAGGCCTTCGTGCACGGCGGGGACATCAAGGAGCTGGGCAAGGGCGCCGATAACCCGTTCACCGCCGATGCCCTCGCCGCCCGGTACAAGGAGGAGGGCAAGACCGTGAACGTGGACAAGGGGTTCAACTTTGCCAACCTGGTGACCGACGCCAAGGGTGCATCGTTCTCGCTCCTAGGCGGTGCGGGGGATACCGCGCCGGCACCGTCCGCCTTCGGGGAACCCACCGGCGGCGGGTCCGTCGCCAAACGGCGGAGGGATGACCCCGACGAGAAAAACTTTGAACCCGTGGAGCCCGAGGAGCCCGAGGAGCCCGAGGAGGAGTTGACGGAGGAGGAAAGGGAGGCTCTCATTCGAAAGTGGGCGGAAGAAGGCGCCAAGAAGGCTGAGGAGTTTCAAAAGGGTAAGACGGCCGAGGAGTGTTACTGGCTGATCATGGGCATAACCCCCGAGGTTGTCGAGGAGGCCAAGGCGTTTGTGCGCCCGTTTGAAACGGAGGAGGAGATGATACGGGACTGGGAGGAGAAACGAGAGGGCTGGAGGGAGGACTTCAAGCGTAGGCACAGGGACGCGATGAGACGACAGAAACGGAATCGACAGGGTGGCGACAAGTTCCACCTATAGACAACAATAGATAGACATAAATCAACGACGACAACTTTTACGACCGGTGGTCCGTCAGGTCGGGCGCCACCCTCGATGACCTCCGATGGTGGTGCATCAGCGTCGCCAGAGGGTTGGCGGGCATCGACAGGGAGAGCCTCCGACTGACGGACATCCTCCGTCCCACCGGCTTGGGCGACGCCTCGGTGGAAGACGTAACGTTCTTTTCCTTTTCCCTCTTTTCCTTTTCCCTCTTCTTGGCGGCTATCTTCTCGAGCCGCGCGCGCTGGGACCGCGCCGCCGTTACCTCCCTCCAGTGTCTCTGCACCCGTATCACGCACATGAGCGCCGACCACGACAGCTCGTCCGGTATGGGCTCCCAAATGTCCGGGAACGCCTTACGTATCCCGTACTCGATCTTATCGCGCATCTCACCCGGCGGCATGTCGCACTCGCACACCCGCCGGACCAACTCAAACGCGGTTCTTCGGAACGGAACCCGGCCCTCCTTGCTGAGCGGCACGTTGAGTGCCTTGATGAAGTGGACGGTGAGAACCCCGGAGGAGTGATGGCCGATGCCCAGCGGCGGGGGGATCTTCTTCAGGAGCCTCTCTAGGTCCACCCCCGAGATGGTCCCCGTGCCGTCGTCAAACTCACGAAAGGTTGACACGTACCCTTCGAGCGAGTTGGGCGAGAGTTTCCACTGCTCGTGGTCCTGCATGTTCTCGAAGTTTTCGATGATGACCGCCGTAAACAGGTTGAGCATGATCATGGACACGGCGATGACGAAAGAGATGAAGTACGGGTAAGACACCCAGCTCCCGTTGGCATCCGCTCGGCTGCAGTCCTGCATCAGGCCCACCCACTCGTCATTCGTCGCCACCCGGAACAAGGTGAGCATGGCGGTTTGGAACGACTCAAAGTTTGCGTGCTCGTTGATGGAGTCGCCCCTCACCACCGTGCCAAACGTGAGGACACCGACGTAACTGTAGATGAAAAAGAGCAGGAGGACCAGCGCCCCGACGTTCCAGAACGCGGGCAACGACACCAGCAGGGTCTCGAAGAGGCTCCTGAGTCCCTTGAACGATTTTATGAGCCGGAACATCCTGGACACTCGGAACAGTCGGATCAGCCGAGCGACGGAGGTGCTGAGATCGGTGACGCACAGGTCCACCAGGCTGCCGCACACCAGGAACAGATCGAACCTGTTCCAGGAACTGCTCCAGTATTCCCTGAACCCCATGGCGGTGATCTTGAGCGCAGCCTCGGCGATGAACACGCACGTGAAACCGAGGTTGAACGTATCCTTCATCTCGGTCCACTCCTCGGGTTCGCCGTGCCATCCCGCGGACATGACCAGCACGGAGGCGCATATGGCGGTCATGATGAACCTGTCAAACTTCTTATCGGACACGACGTGGTACGGAATCTTGCGCAACCACTGCGTGGGCGGGGGTAGTCTCTTGAGGGGTTGCATGCGAAGCACGCTCTTGCACATCTCGGCCCACTCTTTCTGTTCCTCGGTGAGGTCGATGGACGAGGTCTGCGAGAGCATCCTTATCCTGCTGAACTGGTAGAAGATCACACCGACGTACAGGTTCAACAGACTGAACGCGCATAGGACGATGAACGCGACGAAGAACACGAACGCCGCGGGGTTGTGGTCCATCTTGGGCTGATTGTCGATGCCCGTTATGTCCAGAGCGTCGAACATGATCTGTCCGTACCCGTCCAAAGTTGAGGTGACGAAGAGGGATATCAGAGCCCGGTACAGGTTGTCGAAGTTGAGGTAGGCGTTGGACCACTCGCGTTCCGCCACGTTACCGACGATGGGGTCGTAGTACGAACCCACGCACGCGGCACGGTCGGGAACGCTGGGGTCGTTGCATTTGTAGAACCGACCGGCGAACACCTGCACGCCCAGGATGCCGAAGATGACGAAGAACATGAGCATCACCACCGACACGTTGACCATGGCGCCGATGCTCAGAGCGACGGACTTGAGGACGAGCCTCATACCGGATGATTTAGTCAGCGCACGTAGAGGTCGTATGGCGCGCAGTATGCGCAGCGAACGGACCGCTTTCAGACCCCCGACTGAGGTCAGCATCAGCTCCAGCAGGGTGGTGACGACGATGAAAAAGTCGAGCTGGTTCGTCCGTTCGCGGATGTACCGCTTGAACCCGAAGGTGAACACCTTGAGCGCGCTCTCCGTCGTGAAACACGCGGTCAGGACGTAATCGACGATGAGCAGGTTACGCTGCAACTCCGGTTCCATGTCCGGTCGTTCCATCGCCATCGCGACGCAGCTCCCGAAGATGAGCGCAAACATGAGGTGGTCGAACGACCAGTGAGTGACCACGTCGAAGCACCTCTCCCTCAGCTCATGGTGCGGCGGTACGCACCCGCACGACGTGTCCGCGAGGTCGTCCTCCTTGTTCATACGTCGCACGATCATGGACCGAACCGCTCCGAACGAGTTATGCCTCGAACCCACCACCGAGCTTGACCCGCCCCAGGACGGCGTCATCATCCCGGATACCAAACCGGACGGAATGTCGTACCCGTCACCCCCGGGCGTGACCGCGCCGGAGCTCATACCGGAGGGTAGGTACGGGGTCATGGCCCCGCTGGCTGTGCCGTCGCTGGCGGTGTCGCTGTCGTACTCCGCATCGCGCGAATCACCAAACGCAAACTTGGTCGGTTTACGCTTGGGCTTCCACCCGGACTTTGCCTCGGGGTCGCCTTGGAACGATTCGGTCACCGCGACTGGCGTCGGGGAGGAGGACAGCGTGACGACCGCGGTGGACGCTCCGTCGCCATCCTCGGGCAGGGTCCCGCCGTCCGTGTTCCGTGAACGCTCCTCCTCGCGCTCCTTTCTCCGTTTCTTCTCCTTCCGTCTCCGCCTGACGGACGCCTCCTGTAAACAAAACACGACGTCAGTGCTCTAATTGCCCATACGATGATTAAAATAAACTCACCTGTCGCTTCTTGCGCCGCTCGCGTTTCTTTCGCAGCAACTTGGCCACCACCCTCGCCTCTCTGCTCGCCTTTGGATCGTACTTGCTCTCGAACGCCTCCATGGTGACGGCGAGGAACAGCGTGAGGAAGGTGTACTTACCCACGATGACCCACATGACGAAATACACCGAAGCCCCCCACCCGGCGTACTCGACGGACCGGAACATGATAAATTCCCAATCCTCCAAAGTCAGCACCTGGAACGTGAGCAACAGGCTGTGGTAGAAGGAGTCGAAGGACGCGCGACCACCCAGCTGCGGGTCATCCACGCCGTACTTGAACGAGTCCGGGTCCCTCAAGCCGCCGAACACGTGCAGGCCCACGATGGCAAACACCAGGAGGAAGAGGAAGAGGAGCACGGCGATGGATATGAAGGAACCGAGCGAGGACAGGATGACCTCCCCGATGATTCGCAGCGACGCGAGGTAGCGGAACATCTTGAAGATGCGAAACACCCTGAACGTCTTCAGCACCTTCAGTGAACGAAGCGCCTTGAGCGATCGGAGCGCTGGGATCGCCGACCCGCCGATGGCCAGAACCTCGATGATCGACAACCCCACGATGCAGAGGTCAAACCTGTTGAAGTTGTCCATCCAGAAGTCCCAGAACCCCATGCCCGTGATCTTGATGGCAACCTCCACGGTGAAGAAGAATGTGAACACGAAGTTGGTCACCAACAGCGCGAACGCCAGCTGCGAACTCATGCCGTGGTGCTCCATCGCCATCAACACGGTGTTGAGGTATATGAGCGCCAGGAAAAACCGGTTGAAGTACCTGTGCTCCTGGACCTCGAAGCACCACTCCTTGAGCGCCTGCATCTTGCGTCGGTACTCGAGCCTCCACGATTTACCCCCCTCCGCCTCGTGGGCGGCGAGGGTCAGCGCGAGCTCGTCCTCCTTTCGTTCCGCGGCGATTCTCCTTTTCTCGGCAAACCCGGCGGCGACTGCGCCGATCCACGCGAATATCAGCGCCACCGTGTTGCGTCTGCGCCGATCAGCAGGCTTTACCTGCTCGTCCGTGCCCACGCCTGGTTGTTGGACGACATTGTCGACCTGCGTGGATGACGGCACGGCTGTTGGGTTGGCGAGTGACGCGGTGGAATCGTCACCGGCCGAGTCCGACTCTTTCGCCGCGTTCATCTTGGACTGGAACAGTGACTGAGCCTTGCCAAACTTGGTCTTGAGCACAGCCAGGAACAGGTTCACCACGAAGTACGGACCGAAGAACACCAGCAGCACGAAGTACGGCACCGCCACTTCGGACCCTGAGTCCATGATCCGGTACATCACCTGCGCCCACCCGGCCAAGGTGGTACACTGGAACACGGTGAGCATCCCCGCGGCTACGTTGTCGTACCCAGCCACCGAGTTACCCCGCCCGCTGTGAACGTAGACGCACTCGAGCGGGTTACCGAGGTCGTCGAACGGCGGGCAGGTTCGCCCGGAGCCCCGTTCGCTCCCTGCGGGGTTCGATCCGGTGACCAGCGGGTTATCGATCGAGTCGCACCCGAAGGCGTCGTTCCACGTCTCGGGTACGCCCGTGGCCGGGTCCTCGCACCTCTGGTGGTACGCCTCCTGGAACAGCTGATGCCCCGCGATGGCGAACAGGAACGTGAAGAACACCACGAACCCGACGACGCTGACCAACAAGGGCACGGCTTCGATGAAACAGACGACGACCGACCGCAGGGACTGGAACCGAGTTATGGTCCGGAGCGGCCTCAGCGCCCGCAACGCCCTCAGCGCCCTCAACCCGCCGTTGTCTCCGTCACCGCTGTCCGCCCCGCCCTGTGGCGCCGCGATGAGCAGCCCGGAGTACCCCGCCAGCACGAGCGCGAAGTCGAACCTGTTCCAAGGGTCCCTGAAGTACTCCCCGGCGCCCCGGTGCGATATCCTCAACACCAACTCGAGGGTGAAGAACCCGTTGAGCCCCAACTCGAGCCGGTCGAGCCGTTCGTTCCACTCGCTCCCGGTGCCCTCCGTCGGCCGGTAAAGCGCCAGTGACACGCAGTTGACCAGGATGACGATGACCACGATGAGCTCGAAGTCCTCGCTCTCAACGATCGGCCCGCACGCCGACGATATACACGAAGTGAAAACACCGATCGAGTCCAACGCCCGACGCCGCAACGACCGACCGCCCCTCACGCCCACCCTGCGCGCCCTGCGACGCGCGCTCACCACCGGCAGCGGGCCACCGTGGGAGACACACCCGCCGGCATGATCGTCGTGGAACGGGTCGTCGGACAGGTCCATCGACGCCGCGTCCAATGGAAACGACCCGTCCAGCCCGGGGTCGTCGTCGCCGTCGCCGATCACTGACTCGCCGCTGCCCCGCCGTTGCCGACCCTTACCTCCCCGTGGCATGGACCCGCCCCGCATCCTCGCCTCCAACCTCGCCTCCATTCGCTGCCCGTGGGTCATCTTATCCTTGTCCAGTCTCTTCGCCGCCAACGCGTTGAGCACGGCGTCGCTGAAGTCGCCATTCCCGCCCCACGCGCCCGCCGCCGCCTTCGTGCTCGGGTCCGTAGAGGCTGCGACGTTGGCGTCCTTCGTGCTCGGCTGATGCGTCGATTTGGTGGTACCGCGGGACACTGGATCGACGGTCGGTGGATGGAAGTACCCGTCCCTCATGTCCACGCTGCTGTACCCCGGCCTGTGCGCGACGCCGCTGAGACGGTGTTGGTTCATCTGCCTTTTGGGAGGGAGCATCGGGGCGGTGAGACCGCGCGCGTGCGCCTGACGTATCGCGGCCACGACGTCATCCGCCAGGACCCTGCGACCGCGCTCGTCGTATTGGATCCCGTCGCGCTCCTTCCCATCGACGTCGACGTCGACGTCGTCGCCGGATCCGTCGGAGTCGTCGGAGTCGTCCGCAGATCTGCGGGGAGCACCCATCGCGACGAGTCACGGATGGGGCGCGACGAGTAGAAACGACACGCACACTTGACGCGCGCGCCACCGCCGTTCACGGCCCCGGACGTGACGCGCGCGCTACCAACACGCGAGAGATCAACACGAAGCACCCGCGTGGCGTACGTTCGGCGGCGAGGGAGCGCTGTGAGCCCGAGTGTTGACCTCGGCGGGTCCAAGACCCGAACCGTTTTGGAAACTGTGACTGTTCGTTTCAGCCGCGCGGCCGGCGAGGATTCCGGCTCGAGCCTCTCTCATGAGGTGCTCGAGAGGAGATGCCCAATTAGGCTTGCGGCCAGTGAGAGCCGGCGCGTGAACGCCCGGCGTGGAAGGGAGCGAGAAGGCGACGCGGCGAGAGGTAGAAGACCGAGCCGTGCGCCATGTCGAACGCGTGAGTCCCAACCCCGAACCCACAGATCGACCCCCGAACCCCCGCTCAGGCCCGGGCGTCACCCGCAAATCACCCGCAAATCATCGATCCCTCGGATTCCAAAATGGTCCCTCAACCCCGCTGACCTTCGACCCCCGTGCCCACCCGACGCC
>Ga0209631_10001068_pt1 | contig 36240 bp, 43 predicted proteins | sample COG_08_FD_184752 | JGI IMG/M metagenome (GOLD analysis project Ga0209631, IMG submission 184752) | Pelagic Microbial community sample from North Sea - COGITO 998_met_08 (SPAdes) (version 2) | ecosystem: Environmental > Aquatic > Marine > Neritic zone/Coastal water | place: Helgoland, sampling... | reverse complement strand
CCGAGGCGGGAACTGCCGGTATGACTTTGGCAAAGATCCTTGAAGCGAAACGAATCCTTGATGCAGCTGAAGTCGAAAACGAAGATCGATTCTTTGTTCTCGGTTCGCAGCAGCTCGAAGATTTGCTGAATGTAACTGAAATAAAAAGTGCCGACTATAATTCTGTGAAAGCATTAGTAGAAGGCCAAATTGATAGTTATTTAGGCTTTAAATTTATTCGCTCCGAGCGTCTGTCAATTGCTTCCAGCAAACGGAAGTGCATTGCGTTCCAAAAATCTGGTTTAGGTCTTGGCGTAGGCAAAGACATGACAACCAAAATCGATGAGCGTCCAGACAAGAGTTACGGTTGGCAAGTTTATATGGCTTGGTCAATGTGTTCGACTCGCGTTGAAGACGCACGTGTTGTGGAAGTTCAAGCCCACGAAGCTTAACTTCTCTCTCGGGGATTGGCGGCCTTCGGGCCGCCTTTTTCTCTTACTGATAGGAAATCATGGCATTTTCAAAGCTATCAATTATTAATGATGCGTTGACCCTTTTGGGAACAAACCGGATTACATCTTTGGCTGACGGCAGTACGGAGTCGGCTGTAATGAATCAGATCTTTGATGGCGTTCAAGATTCGGTCGCTAGATCGTTTGCTTGGAATTGCCTGACAAATAGGACTGAGCTTGCGAGGGAAGTATCGACCCCGGCTTACGGTTTTGATTTTCAATATGCGTTACCGACCGACCCCTACTGCATCCGAGTGTTGGAGATGAATGAAACCAACAACACGGATAAATGGAAAGTAGAAGGCCGAAAAATTCTCTCAAATGCTTCGACTTGTAAAATTAAGTTTATTGGTCGACCTGATTCTTTAGGTGATATTGATTCCCTTTTGGCGCAAGCAATCACCGCAAGGCTTGCTGCAGATGCAGCTTACACCCTTGTTCAATCCAATAATGTCACGCAGCTCATGTGGCAGCTCTATTCTCAAAAACTCGCCGAAGCTCAATCGATTGATCAGATTGAATCCTCTCGCGATCACTTTATTTCAACGAGACTTGAAGATGCTAGATCCGGTTTAGGATCTGACACAACACGTTTCGGAAAGGCTTGGTGGTAAATGGCGCGCACTAACGCGATCCAAACAAACTTTCTGAGTGGTGAGTTAAGTCCAATCCTTTTTGGCAGAGTGGACACCGACCGTTACACAAGCGGCGTGGAAACTTGCGAAAATTTTATTATCAAATTGCATGGTGGTGTTGAACGTCGAGGTGGGACGCACTACGTTGCCGCCGTAAAAGACTCAACAAAAAAAGCCAGGTTGATAAGGTTTGAATTTAATCGCGCTCAATCTTACGTTTTAGAATTCGGCGAAAGCTACATTCGATTTTTTACACAGAACGGTCAAGTCGTTTCGGGAGGCAGTGCTTATGAAATCAGTTCGCCGTACACGGAAGCGCAGCTCGACGAGATTCAAGTCGCGCAATCAGCCGACACCATGTACATCGTTCACCCCGATGTCGCGCCGCGAAAACTGGTTAGAACATCGAACACAAGTTGGGCGCTAACTGCGCCTTCTTTCACAGCTCCGAAATGGGATGCCACTGACAAGTATCCGCGATCAGTTACTTTTCATCAGCAGCGTCTTTGGTTTGGCGGTACTGAAGGAAAACCGCAAACAATCTTTGCTTCAAAGTCAGATGATTTTGAAAACTTTACGCTTGGCGTAAATGATGATGATGCACTCGAGTATCAGATCGCATCGTACAAAGTTAATACCGTCGAATGGATGTCATCAACCGAAGTGCTACTGGTTGGAACAAGTGGCGGTGAATTTAAGGTTACTGGCGGCAATGCGCCTTTAACACCATCTAACGTTCAAGTAACTCGACAAACCTCTTATGGTGGCAAGAACATACAGCCGCGACATATCGGCTATCAAACCTTATTCGTGCAAGGCACCGGGAGATCGATTCGATCTTACGAATATTCTTGGACAAATGATTCATATGATTCTGAAGATCTGACGTTTCTTGCAAATCACATTGGCGATGAAGGCATCAAGCAGATGGCCTATCAAATGGCACCCGATTCAATTTTGTGGTGCGTTCTTGATAACGGTGTTCTGGCAGGAATGACTTACGACAAAAACCGGAGCATTGTGGGATGGCATCGTCACACGACTGATGGCACTTTCGAATCGTTAGCGGTTATTCCGCAAAGCACCGTTGATCAGGTTTGGGTGATCTCAAAAAGAACAATCGGCGGCGTAACCAAACGCTACGTCGAATATCTCGACCCCGACCTACACGTTGACTCAGCTTTGACCTACAGCGGTAGTGCGATCACCGGCATTACGTCAGGCGGTCTCGCGCACCTCGAGGGCAAGACGGTAAGCATTCTGGGCGATGACGCGGTGGTGCCGAACGCAACGGTCAGCAGCGGCAACGTTTCATTCGGTGGCGCTTCTGTCACAAAAGCAGATATTGGTCTTCCTTTTACTAGCACGTTGAAAACGCTCGCAGTCGAAGGTGGTAATCCTGCCGGAACAGCGCAGGGTCTACAAAAAAGATGGAATGAAATCTATGTGCGATTGCACGATTCATTTTTTCCAAAGATTAATGGGATCCGACCACCGGTCAGATCTCCCGCGACAGGCATGGGAACAGCTGAACCAAAAACAACCGGCGATGTCCGGGTTAGAAATGAAGGAGTTGATTTGGACGGACAAGTGACGATTACGCAAGATCTTCCCGGCCCGACTCACTTGCTGTCGATCTTTGGCACTCTTTCAGTGAACGGAGGTTAGGAATGGCAATTGATCCGGCAACAGCTTACGTTGTCACGACTGCTGTTTCCGCTTTTTTGGGAAATTCAGCAGCCGACGATGCAGCTGAACGTGCAATTGAAATTGGAACCGCTAACGCAGAAGATTTAAGAACAATTTCAGTCGCTAACGCTGATGAAGTTGTAAAAGTTGCCGGTCTTAATGCCGATGCAATTCTTGCGACGGCGAGCCTTAACGCTGACAGCACATTAAAAATTGCAGAAACGAACTCTCTAGCGTTCCTGACTTCAGCTCGAGAAAACATTGATTTAGCCGCAACTGAAAATGTTGAGGTCTTGCGGCGCCACGTTCTTCAGGAAAATGCACTTAGTGGATCGATTCGCGCAGCTGCCGGTGCAAGCGGTGTTCGTATCGGGGCCGGTTCCCCATTGGAAGTTCTTATCGATGCCGTCGAGCAGGGATATGGTGAGCGTCAATATATGGCGAACTATGCCAAGAAGCGCATTCAGATGATGGGAAATGAAAGTATTCGAAGAGCATCAATCACCATGATGGATGCCGAGGAAAGAGCAAAGGTGCTTATGGAAACTGCTTCAATGCAAGCAATGATTACTCGAGAAGAGGGCGCGTCATCAGCTCGAATAATGCTGAACGATGCGGAAGCTAACGCAAGATCAATGGAGCGTGGCGGTGCAGCTTATGCCTCAAGCTTGCGAGCCGGCGGTACAGCGACATTGATTAATGGGTTAATGAACGCCGGAAACGCTTATCTTCAGTATGGCTCTCCGAGCGCCGCTTCGCCGACTGCTTCTTCGCCGGCCTTTATTGGGCCGACAGTTGGCACCTCCGGCGGATATACAGGCGGGTTTTCAGCGGGGTATTCGGGATAATGAGAATGCCACGTTTTCAATATTCGAGCAGTCCTTCAATGTCGGGCGCCTATTCAAGCCCGGTGTTACGAAGCGCGCCTACGTTACGCACTCCGGCATTACGAAACACATCCAAATATTTGCGAGATCCTAGAGCCGGACAGCGCAATATGCAGCTCGAGGTTCAAGCTGAACTGGACAAAGCAAAACCATTTCAAGCTTTAGTCGCCGGGGCGGGTGAGATTGCCGAGACCTTTTTAAAGGCAGACATGAAAAGCAAGTTGACCGAAGCTGAACTCAATCTTCGGATTACGACTGAAGGATTGCTTGCCAACATGAAATCCATGCCGGTTGGTGCAGCTTCAACAACGATTGATGGCAAAACAGGCCAACCAGATACGAATTATCGTGCGGTTCACGAAACATCACTTGCAAGCTTTACCGATGAGTTTTCTCGCCACAGAGAAAAGTTATCCAAAACACTACCTCGGGCAGCAAAAGACCAATTTCTCGCCGGTACAGCTGCATATGTCGCATCAGCTGAAGCTCAAGCTCAAGCGATCAATCGAAAGCAGCACGTTGCCTATTTGCAAGGCACAGTTTTTAGTAATTTGAGAAAAGCTGAGACTCTTGCCGAAATCGATATTATTGCCGGCGGTGCTGATGCGAGATTGGTTTACGCGCAAGATGATTTATTGAAGTTAGTAGACGCTCGAAAACGCGAGTTAGCCAATGACTACTTTGCGACCACAGTCATCGCAGAAAACACGCAGCTCGGATTAGAGAATCTTGAAAACGTTTTTGCAAATAACAATAGAGAATCTCAGCTTGATGATGAAAACGGCGATACGATCCCAATGACAGGCGCTCAAATGAGACAGTTTGAATTTATGGGTCATTTAACCGCAGATGACAAACTTGCGTTCGACACAAAGATTCAAGCCAAGATTAAACGCTTACAGGCTGAAGACGAGCTTAGAAAAGAATCTAATAAGAACTCAATAATGGGCGAGATTTATAACAATCCTGATCCAAACGTTTACACCTCTGACGCCTTCACCGCAGCTGCCGCAAGTGGCGAAATTAATTTTGAAGATATTCCTGATCTTGATGCGATAGTTAAAGCGCAAATTGTCGCAAGATCGCAAGCTGCTCCTGCAACCGATGTTTCTCTTCAGAATCATATTTTGGACAATATCGGTGATTTTGCTTATCGAACTGAAAGGTTGATGACGATGCCTTTGGATCCGAATTTTGCAAAAGAGGCGCTTGAGAAAAGACGAAGATTTGATCAGGGTATTCCAGATTGGAAAGATAAGAACAACCCTGCCGGTAATAAAGGAGCAAGAGCAAACAGAATTTTCGAAAATGCGTTTTATCGCAAAGATGGTGGTTTTATGGATGCAATCTCAATCTTTTCGCCAGATAGAGTTGAGCAGCTAAACGACCGTTACTTTATCGCCGCGAAAGAGTTAGATGAGTATGCAAACAACGAGATAGATCTCGCGATGGCTGACTCGGAATACACGTTCGATGAAGCGTTCGATAACATCTATTTGAAAGCCGAGCAGTTAGCGGAAAAAGAACGTCAATATTCTCAAACCGTTAAACAAGAAAAAGGCGCATTTGATCTAGCGAAAGATGCCGGCTTCACTGGAAGCACAGGCCAATTTTCTCAATATAACACTTGGTCAAGAAACAATAATCAGTTTACTTTCGACGATGTTCTGCAAATGGATCCCGGCCCGGCTCGAACTGAAAAAGCAAAAACATTGCAAAGTTTTGGTTGGACTTTTGATGCAAAGTTTTTCGAGGAAAAGCTAGAAACTCAAACAGCAGAGGAAAAGTTAAGCACCGTTGAAAAGATTTGGAATGCGGTGAACCCTTTTGCTCCAGAGGATGAATAGATGAGTAATTGGACGCCACCAATGCTCACCGATCAGCAAATCAACGAACGGTTTGAAGCGCAAACAGAAGCTGAAAATCAATCAATGAGAGATTGGATTAACACGACCAACGACGAGAATTTCAATACAACAGAAGATGATCTTCGCCAAAATCCACAGTGGATTCTCGCCAGTAGGGTTTTATACAACCAAAACAACGGCAAGAAGTTCTCTGGAACTGATCAAGAAGCAGCCGACTATGGCCTCGATCAAATGGGTGCATTCAATTACTCATTCTTTAATATGGATGCGCCGTGGGCTGAAGAAGATACAGTCGGTATGGTTGGCTACCTTTCAAGGATTCAAGAGTTTGATGATCGCGGCAAGCTTGCCTTCTTGCTGTTGATGAACACCTACGACGAGAAAGATGTCACTTGGGAAGGTGTCAAAAGAGGTTTTTCAAATGTTTTCCAAGATCCTACGACTTATGGCGGTATTACTACGCTCGCCAGTCTCGGCGCGAAATTTTCGGGACGGTCAGCTGTCAAAAGCGGAGTGAAGGCTTGGCTTGAACACGCAGCGCATGGCACTTTTTCCCGAACAGGCATGGCGATTGGCGCCTTTGAGGGTGGAAGCTATACCGCAGCCGATCAAGTTTATCGCGAAAGAATAGACGCAGAGCTTGGGGATCGAGAGGCTTTTAGCGATCTATCAGGGTGGCTATTGGAATCTGCACCTACAATCGTTTTGGGAACAACTATCGGCGCAGCTATCCCCGCAGCGGGAATGGCAGTCAATCGGCTTCGACCTCGACCCGATATTCCGGTTCCTGATCGACCTGATCTTATTGTTGAGGAAGTAAACAAAAACGGCAAACTTCAACGAAATGTTCGAGTTGATGAAGCTGCATTTGATGTTGACGCAGAAAATTTTAACTTTCCTGATCTAGCACCAACTCTTGCTGACAATCACAGACTTATTGCACAAGACAGTCAGGCCCGAAATAAGAAAGGCTTTGGCGAGCAAAGCGAATTCTTCAATCCAACATTTGGGCATGAAGGGCGCCCGGTCTATAAGGCGATTCGAACTCAATCGCACAACCGGATTATTAACAAGGCTATCGAAAAATCTGGCGACAGCATTCCCGCTGAAGGTGAGAAAAAGGTCGCTGTCTTTTTAGGCGGCGGCAGCGGTGCCGGCAAAACAACTGGCTTTAAATCGGGAATTGAAAGCGGCGCAATCCCAGATCGCCAATATGTGAACATCAACCCAGACGATATAAAAGAACAGCTTTCAGATTACAAGACAATCAAGCGCGAAGGAGACTATCGGGCAGCTATGCAAACCCACGAAGAGTCTTCAGACGTTGGGGATCTTTTGCTTGAGCGCGCTGTAAATGACGGTCGAAACGTTTTGATTGACAAAACAATGGCAAATCCTGAGAAGAATTTGGCATTAATGGAGTTGTTGAGGTCAAAAGGCTACGAGATTCAGTTTATGGGGGTCTCAGTTGACGCAGGAACAGCTGCAATGCGTAACCTAGGGCGATTCTATAACTCAGGTCGCATCCCTTTCCTACAGGCAATTGGGAGGACTCATAAGGGATTTAACGCAAATACCCGAGCCTATCTTGAAGCTGCAGATCAAGGCGTCATTATGGATAATTCCGGCGGGTCTTTAGTGATTGCAGCGCGAAAAGGTGAAGACGGCTCAGTCGAAGTATGGGATCCGATGGTCTATAATATGATCTTAGAAAGAGGTAACTTAAATGAAGAAGCAAAAACAATCCGAGAACTTCGTGGATCCTCGGTCACGAATGATAACCCCGGAGATTATGGCGAAAGCCCGCAAGGAAGTGGAAGCGGAGGAGCGCAAACGGAAGGGGCCGCCAGTGGTCTTTCTCCCGAACGACTAAGAGAGCAGCGAGCTGCTGACCTTGGTTTCAGTGATGAAACCTTCTTTCACGGATCGACTCGGGATTTCACTGAATTTAGCGATAAATTTGGCAATCCCGACAATCACTACGGTCTCGGTCATTACTTTACAACGAGCCTCGAAGACGCATCCGACAACTACAGTGGCAGTGGCCCTGATTTAAACATCAGGCTCGAGACTGTCGCGGAAAGTGCCTTCCCCGATCTTGAAGGTAAAGACGGAATCGATGCAGCTAGAAAGCTGCTTGGCGTCGAAAATGACGGTGTTGTTTACCCAGTTAAGCTTCGCACAGATAAGGTTGTGCGCGTTGGCGATGATGATGCTTACACTCTTGATGGCGAAAGAGAAACTTTCTGGGAATTAGATCCTTCTGATCCAGATGAAGAAATCTTTGACCCATCCGGGGAGTTTATGGATGTTCTTGAAGCAACCATCGAAGCTGCTGACCAGTGGGGCGTTCCAGATACTAATGAGCTGCAGGGAAAACTTTTAGAAGCAGCTATGGATCAGGAAGGCATGGGCGCTTCTGAGTTTGAAAAAATCTTGCGAGACCATATGGCAAACCTTGGTGCAGACGCATCCCCCGGAACAGTTGTTTCTCAGGTTTACCATGATCTTGGATATGACGCTATAGATATGGACGCCGGCGTGTTTAAAAACATGGACGGTGTAGAAGGGCAGCGACACTTCATAATTTTTGATCCAACCAGAATAAGATCTATCCACGCCGAGTTTGATAAAAACAAAATCGACAGCGCAAACATTTTATCGAGTGTAGATAATGGCAATCGAAAACGCAGATATTCTTAATAAAGAAATCCCGCAAACTTCCACTGAAACCCCGGCACCCGCCGGGGTTTCTGCTTCTGGGGAGCTTGAAATTGATTCTTGGATGGATCAACCCTTCGGAGATTCAGAAGAAGATCAGGTTTTAGTCGCCGGTCTGGGAAATGTAGCTCGCGCTATTGCGCGCCCGATCACTACAGCCATTGGGATTGGCAAGGCAAATATGGGGGATGCGGTTCCCGAAAATCTCCGATTTAAAAATTTACCCAAAACCGAAGATGACTTTTTCATCAAGGTTGATGTTAATGAAGCGATAGACCGACCGATTCGAGTTGATGGTGAAAAGCTCGACACTCCAGAGCTACGCCAAGACAAGATTGATGAGCTTGACTCCCTTCTTAGCCAAGCAGATTACCAAGACTTTGACACAACGAAATCTTGGCAGCTAAACCCCCAGAACATAACTTCGGCTGAAGATTTTAATAAAGCTCAAATGGCGATTGCAAAACGCTATCGCGTCGAGATAGATAAACAGCGGCGTGGAGTCGTGACCGAAGAAGAGCAGCTCAAGCTTGCTAGGGTTTTTTCCAACGATCCTGAGTTTGCGAAAAAATTTATGACCACTGGGCCGGGAACCGCGTTATCTGCTGAAGAGCTTAAAGCTGCGCGTTTCCTTGTTTTAAAGTCTGCCGAAAATCTAAAGGCTTCTGCGACTAATTTCAGACGCCAAGCAACCGGTGATGATTTACCAGTTGCTGAACTAGAATTTTTGCGGAACTGGAACATTCACAAAGAGTTGGTTGTGAAATGGATGGGCGCCAGAGCTGAAGCCGGTCGCTCACTTCGTGCAATCTCCGGGCAATCTATCGGAGATATGAAAGATCTATCGCAAGCGCATATCGATGAGCTGACCCGACATTATGGGAGCGCCGCTGATGTTGCGCGCCTTGCTGATCAAGTTATGGCAGCTCAAGGATTGATTGGCGTCAATAAGACGGTTGCTGCCCAGAAGTCGGGCATAAGTAAATGGGGCGCGGCAATTGCCGAGAACATGACAGGATCAATTCTATCCGGCCTTTCTACTTTCGGCGTCAATTTTTTTGGCAACGGTTTGATGATCGGTCGACACGCCACTCATCTTGCTGTCGCAGCTCGGTTAGGGCGTTGGACAATGGGAGATGCTGCTGTTGTCGAGAAGGGTGAAGCAATGGCTTATTTAATAGGTTCATTCGCATCTTTCAATCGAGCGCGCCAAGCTTTCGTCATTGCATTAAGAACCGGCGAGCCGTATGGCGGCACCGCGAAATTTGAAGGTGCAAAAGATAAAGCAATTTCTGCAACCTCTCTGGGCTACGACCCAAAGTCGGCTGCCGGCGCAGCGATCAACGTTTATGGTCATATCGCTCGCGCACCAATGGAGAGAATTCTCGGCCCGACAGATGCGCTATATAAAGTAACGAACGAAGGTGGTCACTGGGCGCAGCTCGCGTACCGGCAAGCTGCTAAAGACGCAAGAGCTGAAGGGTTGAGTGCTGCCGAGCAAGATGTCCGGTTGCAGCAGTATATGGCAAACCCGGATCAAGATACGTTGTTAAGGATGAAAGAATTTGGTGAATACCAGACTTTCACAAACCCCCTCGGTGAATGGGGTCGTTCAACTCAGAAAATGCTAAATCAGTTCACACTCGGAAGATTGTTAGTTCCGGTTTTTAGAACTCCTGCACAGATATTTAAAATTGGATTTCTTGAAGATACGCCGCTTGGGTTTCTTTCACAATCGGTAAGAAAAGATTTATATCCAGAGCCGGAAATCGGCAAAGCGCAATTGAGCAGTGAGCAGATGGAAAGAATGCAAATGGCTCAGTCTCGAATGACCGTTGGAACTATGACGGTCGCAACAATCGGGGTACTCGCAGCCAATGGATATGTAACAGGGTCGGGGCCGAAAGAATTTGGCGCTCGGGACGCAACGCGAGAGGTTGTTCCTCCCCGCTCTTTTGTGGTGGAGCGTGATGAGTATGGGAATCCATCCAAATATATGTCTTTTGATCGGTTAGAGCCTTTCAGCTTGCAGATTGGATTGATGGCTGACTTTTATGAAATCTTACAAGCTTCACAACACATGGATTTGGATGAATCTCAGATGGAACAAATCATGGATGTTGGAGCTGCACTCACGTTAGGCGTCTATGAGAACACGATCAACAAGACTTATATGCGGGGAATAAATGAAGCAATCAGCGCCACTCAAGATCCCGAACGATACCTAGAACGTTGGCAAGCTTCTTTCATTAACGCGCAATTGCCGCTGTCTGGAATCCGGCGAGATATTCGCAAAATGATTGATCCGATGATGCGAACAACTGAAACACTGTTAGAGCGTTTAAAGAATCAGCTTCCCTATTTTTCAAAAGACCTTCCCGCCTTAGTAGGGATTCACGGTGAATATATTCCTTATGACCACCTCATGAATCTACCGCTAAAGACTAAAGAGGTTTCAGATGATCCAACCTTCCAAGAGTATAACCGTCTGTTTGAATCAACTCGGATTCCCCCGGTCACAAAAGGAACTGCAATTATTGGTGGGCATAAGTTAAATGCACAGCAGAAGCATGATTTCCAAATCATTTCAAGAAATGGAATAAAGCTCGAGCTTGATGATCAGAACAATGTTATCGGCGCTTCTTTACCGTCTTATGACCCAAACGCAAATTGGAAGGAGCGAATAAAGCCCAAAGGTAGCGGGGTGACCTTTGCAGGAGCTATTCAAAACTTAATGATCTCGGATCAGTACAACTCACCAATGGTGACGGACTATGCGCGAGTTGAGATGATCAAGAAGATCCAAAACGGATTTGATCGAGCAGCGCGAGAGTTTTTGAAAGCAGAAAACCCAGAAATTCTAGATGCTGTTCTTTTGATTCAACAAAACGAAGCTAGAAGAATGATGGGAAGAGATGCAGCAGATCAAGCTTTTGAAGATGCCGGTGTCGAAGTATTAACGCCGAAAAGTGAACAACCCCTTTTTAGAAATTAAGGCAAAAAAATGACAGTTTCCACAACGACATCAAAGGTCAGTTATACAGGTAACGGCACGAACGACACGTTCGCTTATACCTTCAAGATCTATGCTGACGGCGATCTCGAAGTCTACGTTGGCGGGGTCAAGAAAACACTCACAACGCACTATACGGTCACTAACGCCGGTACAGCTTCTGGCGGGAATGTGGTGTTCACGACCGGCAACATCCCGGTAAACGGTGCCATCGTAGTCATTGCTCGAAGCTTGGCGCGCACCCAATCAAACGATTGGAACGATTATGATAGGTTTCCCGCAGAAACACTCGAGGACTCTGTCGACCGGCTGACGTTTATAGAACAGGAACAGGACGAGGAAGCAGCTCGGTCGATTAAGTTCGCTTTGACGGTAACAGATGTCGGTAACGTTGAAGTCACCGGCACAGCGGCTGAAAGGGCCAACAAGGTGTTCGGTTTTGATGCCGCCGGCAACCTGATCACCACGGTTGAGATCGGCAACTATGAAGGCAACTGGGCAGCTTCAACCGCCTATGTGACGCGCGATATTGTCAAAGACACCTCAACGGATAACATCTTCATTTGCTTAACGTCACACACCTCAAGTGGCGCGCAACCGCTTACAACGAACACTGATTCCGCGAAGTGGGCGCTGTTGGTCGACGCAGCTTCATCTTCAACCGATGCAGCGGCAGCCGCCGCTTCAGCAACCGCAGCTGCCGGCAGTGCAACAGCCGCAGCCACTAGCGCGACTTCAGCCGCTACCAGTGCGACAACAGCGACAACGCAAGCATCTGCGGCCTCGACGAGCGCAACGGCAGCAGCATCAAGTGCATCGTCAGCTTCAACAAACGCGACCGCAACAGCTGCCGATGCAGTCAGCACTGCCGCCGATAAAGTTGCAACAAACGCTGATGCCGTTTCGACAGCTGCCGATGCTGTCTCGACCGCAGCTGACGCAGCGACCGCAACCACGCAAGCTGCAACAGCAACGACTCAAGCCGCAACAGCAACGACTCAGGCCGGTAACGCTGCGACATCTGCAACGGCGGCGGCCACGTCAGCAACCAATGCTGCAACAAGCGAGTCGAACGCTGCCACATCAAAAACCGCAGCTGAAACTGCAAAGACGGCAGCGGAAACAGCGCAAGCTGCGGCAGAGGCGGCACTCGACAATTTCGATGACATCTACCTTGGAGCGAAGTCGAGCGATCCAACGGTTGACAATGACGGCGCAGCTTTAACTGCCGGGGATCTGTATTTCAACACCTCGACAAATCGAATGCGCGTCTATGACGGTAGCAGTTGGGCAGACGTTGCGCTCGACGCTGCAACAGTCGTTGCCAAAACTTCCGCTACCGGATCAGGACAACTCCCCGCAGGAACCACAGCACAGCGGGATGGTTCACCGTCAGCGGGGATGATTCGCTACAACTCAACGACAGCCGGGTTTGAAGGCTACGGATCAGCATGGGGCGCAATTGGTGGGGGCGCGTCAGGCGGGAACGGTGAGGCGTTTGTCTTTGAAAATGAAATTACCATCTCTGAGGATTACACCATGACGACAAATTTTAACGGCGTGAGCGCGGGGCCTCTCGTTATTTCGGGAACCATAACCATCCCTAGCGGATCAACTCTGGTAATCGTGTGATGGGATCTATAAACGTAAATTCTATCGACAAAGAATCAGGCTCAACGCTTACGTTGGGTGGGGCAGGGACAACCGTTGCAGTTCACGCATCTGCTACGACTTCTGGATTTGATAGTGGTCTTGCTTCGGTGCAAACCTTTACTTCAAGCGGAACGTGGACAAAGCCGTCTGGCATTACAAAAATAAATATAACAATAATTGGTGGGGGAGCAGGTGGAGCAGGGGCGACTAATCAATACGGCGCAGGGTCGGGCGGAGCAGGTGGAACAGTAATTAAATATGCTCATGATGTTTCTTTAATTTCAACCGCAACAATAACAATAGGTTCTGGAGGTGTGGGAGCACTCTCTGCGGTTGGTACTGATGGGGGCAATAGCACTTACGTTGACACATCTTTGACTTTAACGGCGGGCGGAGGAGATAGCGATCAAGTTTCCCATGGTTCTGCATCTGGTGGCGATATAAACCTTGTTGGGGAAGCCGGAGATTGTCCTCATTTTTATGGTTATAACTTAGGATCAAAAGGCGGAAGCACAATATTAGGTGGCGGTGGAGAAATGGCTTATTACGAATTTACCGGTCGAGATGCAGTTGGATATGGTTCCGGAGGTGGCGGGGGCGGTAGACAACAAGGAACAGGCGGTTCGGGAGCAAGCGGAATTTGCATTATTGAGGAGTACAAATAGATGAAATACGCAATCGTTAACTCTGGCATCGTTGACAACATCATTGAATGGGATGGCAGTTCTGAATACAACGTAGACGGCGTTTTTATTGAAGCAGATGCTAACGCATATATCGGCGGTGTTTACGCTGACGGCGCATTTGTAGCACGACCGCCCGAACCCGAACCAGAACCAACTCAAGCAGATTTAGATCGTCAAAGTGCAAGAGATAAATTGTCCGCACTAGGTCTTTCTGACGCAGAAATTAACGCACTGTCAGGAGGTCTGTAATGTCCAGTCTACTTAAAGCAAATTCAATATCAGCCGCGACAGGAGCCACGGTCACGATCCCATCAGGCACGACTCTCGACATTGCATCGGGTGCGACGATTGCAAACAGTGGAACTGCTTCTGGGTTTAGTAGCGGGTTTGTTTCTTATGCTCTTATTTGCGATCAGAAATCATCAGGCACTGCCGGAGGCACATTTGCAAATGCTTTGTGGCGAACCAGAGATTTGAATACAAAAATTGCTGACCCCGATGGCATTGTTTCAATTTCAAGCAATCAATTTACTCTTGGAGCGGGTTCATATCTTATAAAGTGGTCTGCGCCCGCCGCAAGAGTTGGTAGGCATAAAGCGGCACTTTATGACGTTACAGGAACAGCGTACATCGAATATGGAGATGCACGATGGGGTGATACTTATGACGGTGAATCTGATCCTTCGACCGGAATGGCGCGAGTAACTCCTAGCGGGTCTAATGTTTACGAAATACGTCACCATTGTGCAACTGGGTACGCAACTTATGGGTTTGGGTTCGAGGGTGGTGCTGATACTGGTAACGTTGTCGAAAAATACACTTTCGTCGAAATTTACAAGGAGGCGTAATGGACATTAGTCTTTGCATTATTCATTTAGGTCTTAACGCCAATCAATATCGATTAAGCCAGTCAAACACTCCGCATGAGATTATTGAGTGGAGTGGTTCTGATCCGCAACCAACACAAGCAGAACTAGAAACAGCATGGTCTGAAATTGAACAAAGCGGGTATTTACAAAAAGAAGAAGATTATTCAAGAGCAAGAGCCGAAGCATATCCATCTTGGCAAGAACAAATGGACATGATGTTTCACGATCAAACAGAAGGCTCACGCACTTGGTTAGATGCCATTGAAGCCGTCAAGGAGGCAGACCCTAAATGAGTGAAGTAAAAGTTGACACGATCTCCGAAAGAACTTCTGCTAATGGAGTTGTTGTTGATGGGGTCACAATTAAGGACAGTGGGCTAACGATTCCTAGTGGTGGAACGATTACTAACAACGGTACGGCTAGTGGGTTTGGGTTATTTACAAGTTATGCAATTATTTACGATCAAAAAACAGTAGGTACGAATGGCGGAAGTTTTACATCTGGAGCATGGAGAACAAGAGATTTAAATACTGTTCATGCTGATCCAGATTCAATAGTAACTCTTTCTGCCAATCAATTTACTTTAGGTGCGGGAACATATTGGATTGAAGCATTTTCAACTGCGGCTTATATTCAACAGCATCAACTTGCAATTTATGATGTAACTGGAACTACGCTTTATCCCGGAATAAATAATTTTAGTCAAACTGGTGGAGATCATTGGGGATCTGTAATTGTCAGTATGAGACATACTGCTTCTGCGTCTAATACTTATGAATTGCAACATAGGTGCAGAACCACAAAGACTAGCACTTCTGCGTTTGGCATTTCACATGGTGGTTACTGGTCGGATACTCCAGACATTTATTCCGTAGTTAAAATTTTTAAAGAGGCTTAATCATGGATATTAATATTTGCATTAACAGATTAGGTCTTAATGGAAACCGCTACCGACTTAATCAGTCTAATCCTCCACATTATTTTATTGAGTGGAGTGGATCAGACCCACAACCAACAGAAGCAGAACTGCAATCGGCGTGGGATTCTTATGTTGCCGAACAACCCGCTACCCAATACCAACGTGATCGACAGGCAGAGTATCCGTCTATTGACGAATTGATCGTTGCTCTATGGGAAGGCGTGGTCGAAGAACGCATGGCATCTGTTACTGCGTTGGAAGCGGATCGACAGGCGGTTAAAACAAAGTATCCGAAACCATGATCAAAGCCTTCGCGCTGACAGCCGCCTTGATAGGCGGTTTTTTTTCGTCTGCACATTCGCAACAACCGATGCCCAAGGGTATGTATGAGTTCGCCGCTCCAATGACGTTTATGTGTGTCGACTCGTTCGTTCGGATGATGGAGATTCTTGAAAAAGATTACCGCGAAATCCCGATGGTGATTTCGCACCTCACTCCATCAATGAGCATAATTCTTTTTGTCAATCACGACTCAACCACAAGCACCGTTGTCGTAACGAAGCGCACCAAAGAAAAAGAACAGGCTTGCATAGTTTTCGGTGGTGCATCTAACGGCACTTCGTTTTCGTTAAACCCTAACCCAACCTTTCCGGTTGAAGCGAACTTTGAAGGTTGACGGACATATCTGAAAAAGAAATCGGGCGGCTCATTGAAAAGGTTGAATCAACCGAAAGAATGATGCACGAGATGACAACAAGAATGACAAATCTTGAGGCGCAACTGCATACCCAAAGAGGCTTGGGGATTGGATTGTTAATTGCAATTACCACAGTTACAGCATCTGGCGCTTCGCTTATCACGAGGTGGCTAAACGCATGAATATCCCAACCTATTTAATCGGCGCAATCATTTTTCTTGTCGGTCAAACGACCGGCGCGATTTGGTGGGCGTCATCACTTTCAGCCGAAGTCGAAAGGCTCGGTGGAATACAAGGCGGTCAACACACCGCTCAGATAAACGCTCTTCAAGAAGATGCACAGAAGTGTCAGCTTGAAATTCATAACCTTCAGAAACTTGTAACAGATCAAGGCAATCTGGCAACGGCTATCAAAAGCGTTGACGTAATGGAATTTCGCCTTGAGTCAATCGAGCAGATGCTCGACAAAGTTCTTGCTACAAAAATTAGATAAGGAGATAAAAGTGCCAAAAGTTGGAAATAAGAAGTTCCCTTACACGGCAAAGGGCAAAAAAGATGCACAGTCATACGCGAGCAAAAATGCAAAAAAAGCTAAATCAAAAAAGTGAATGAAGATCTTTGAACACAACCACGCCAAAGGTAAATATTGGCAGCACGCAAAAAGGGCCGGGTTTATCTCCGGCCTTTTTATTGGTAGCGGAGTAGTCGGGATAGCTCATGCCGTTTGCCCGTGGTTCCTCCCTGAGTTTCTGACTGAGGCAAACAAACGGATCTCAAAAGAGCTTGATCAAAAACTTTGTGAATGTCCGGCTGATGATTGATCCCTATAAAGGTTTGAACGAATGGCTCAACGAGCTTGATCAAAAAACTAAAAAAGTATTCTTTATCCTTATTGTGGTTGGGTTTGTCCTAATGATTTCAGCTTGCTCGTCAATGAAAGAGATGGCGTGGACTTCGGGAGCTGCACTCGCTACCGGCGCCGCAGCTTCAGTTGTGACCGGCACCTTGCCGGCAGTCGCAGCCGGAGCTGCTGCCGGGGGTCTTACCGCCGCGGTAATCTCTGACGCACCCAGTTCATTGCCGTCAGCTCCAGAACAGGCGACGAGCGGGTGGGGCGCACTGGCGGTGTTGTTCGCCACTAGTGGCAAATGGCTCGGGATCTGCGCGCTTGCTTTCATCGTTCTTGGTTGGTTGGTGCCTTCACCCTTCAAGCTGAATAAGCGTGACACCAAGACTGGTTGAAGTTGTTTGGGAAGATATTGCCCAAGATGCGTCTTGGGCGACTGACACAGATTGCGTAACGGTCACTAGCGTCGGCTATCTGGCTGAAGACAGCGAGAAGTATCTTAAGATAGGTGGGTCAATCACAGAAGATGGAGACATTGCCGGAATTCTCGCTATGCCAAAAGGCTGCGTAATTCTAGTCAAATTTCTGTCGAGAGAATCGACGCCATAATAGGTGACCCATGAACACCGAAAATTATCCTCAAACTATTTTTGAAACCCCCGGACTCTGCACAACAATAATGAAAATAAACCCGAATCCCATTCCCCCGGCGGGGCAATTCCATTCGCAGCTAATGAGCGCAAAATCGAAAGCTCAAGTAATCGACATCCTTTGCGCCCGAGGTTCTGCCGCCGGATGGTTCTCGGATATGCCTGACGGCTTGTTTGATAAGCTCGATCAGATGCGTCACACCAAAGGTGAAGCTGCGTAAAAGTTGTGACCAAAGTTGTGACCAAAATAGAACAACCCCAAGCAGCTCCAAGCAGCTCTAAGCAGTTGCAACTCCTAGACAGTCGCAAAAAACACTGTAATAATAGACTCCGGCAGGAACTTGCCAAGGTTGGGGTCGCGAGTTCGAATCTCGTTTCCCGCTCCATAAAATCAATGACTTACGTCTGATCTGTATTAGTGGTTTCTGATATAGACCCCAGTTGTGACCAAAGTTGTGACCAAATCAGGCATAAAAAAACGGACGTTGCTTAGCAACGTCCGTTTCGAGAGGGGAGCTTCTAAGCTCTTCGGGCGGTAAGACTGACCACGTTACTAACAGCAGCTTCAGTTCTGGTTCTGGTTTCTTCCATCTTATCCATCTCGACCCATTCGTAGTCCTCGGGAACGTCGAGATACCGGAGAGTGGTTTCAAGCTTTGAATGCCCGGCCCATTTCATTGCCAGATGGATGGCAACGCCGTTGTTGACGCAATCGCTGATGAAGGTGTGCCTCAGTCCGTGAAGCGTTCCGCTCGATTTGATTCCGGCTGCTGACTTATCCACTTTAAAGACTTTCGACCAACGATCCTCCCGCCAATCAGGTAAAAGACGATCACCGGGGAGGTTAAGGGTTAGGATCTCAAAATAGGCCGCTAGAGCGTCTGAATTGAGCGGTATCGAACGAGCTTTGCCGGTCTTGGTATCCATCCCTTCTTCGAGATCGTGATCCACTAGCACCCTTCTTTTATGGTTAGAGCCGATTATGTCTTGCTTTCGAAGGTTGGAAAGCTCTTTGCGGCGAAGCCCGGTGTTAGCGATGAATTTCCAAAAAGCAGCGTGGGCGGGGTTTACTTTATAAAGCTTGTCTAACTCGGCGGCGGTGAAGATCTTGATCTTTTTCTTGACGGTCTTTGAATTGGATGCGATCACCAGTTCGCCGACCGGTGAGGTCTGACAAAGATTCCATCGGTTGCCTTCCTTCTTGCCACCGGTACGAGCTGCCCGGTAAAGCGAGGCTTTGATGTCCTTCCATTCGTCTTTCACGGTTTCTGGTGAGACCACCTTTAGGCGGTCGACTTGCCAAGCGTTGAACGCGGTATTCCAAAGATCAATCGTCGCAACATCATCTGCAATGGTTAGATTGCCGAAGTAGGGAAGCGCCGTTTTGCAGTGCCGTGTAAAGTGTTCGTGACCGGCTGCGCTGTAAACTGTTGCGCGCCATGTCAGAAGCTGCGGGAGAAATTCAGAATAGGTCATCACACGTTTCGGTCGAGCTGCCGGCTCGATAACAGCAATGCCGGATTTGGCAAGCTGCTCTTTTGCTTCCCACTCTTTGCAAACTTCTTCAGCTTGTTTCTTGGTCATGCGTGAAGCTGACCCCAAATATTTTACTCTAGGCAGAAGGTTGGTTTTGAGCCACCAGTACCCTTTGCCTTTACGCTCGTCAATATAAACACTTGCCATTAACTTGCCTCCGGTAATTGTCTCTCAAGCATTCTGTAGGCCAATACAAGTTCCGTGTAATGTTCCCACCTATCTAGGTCATCAGCATCAGCGCCGACTCCTGAGTCTTTCAAGAATTCAAGGCTTCGCTCTTGCATCTTTATTGCGGATTCGAGAACCCACATTCCGGATTGAGCCGAATCAGCCTCAGTCACTCCCTGCTTTAATACTAAAGTTCTCATTAACTTGCCTCCATTGCTTCGAGCTTGAAAGACATTTCGAACATCCGGTCGACCGCGTCCCAAAGGATTAAGTGCAACTTATCGTTCGGGTTCTCCAAATAATTTTCGCGGTAGTCATCAATCGCTTCTTCGATCTCCGAAAGCGCCCGGAGATCAAGGTCTTTTTCGACGTTGCTTCTTTTCATTTTTTCTCCTCTTTTTTTAAGTTGATCGTGGTGGTTTCTAAGATGTCAATATCAATTAAGTGTCCGTCATTGTTGCCATAGTCTTCATAAAATCGGCGCTCTTTAACAATGTCGAGCTGTACCGCGTCATCTTCTGAATCTATCCAAGGGCTGCCGTCATCTTCTTCAATAGCTTTTTCAATAAGTTTTATCTGCTTTTTGACATCGGATAATTTCTGACAAAAATCAAGGTCGATGATGTCGCCGTCTTTATTGATCCATTCGAACTTCCATTCGGTTGTTTGTGTTTTTTTGTGTTTCATTGCCATATCTGCATAATAGGGCATTGCCCTAGTTACCGTCAACAATTAATTGATAGTGGTCTGACCAAAATTTAGATTTGTTTTTCTCCGAGCTTTATCTTGAGCAGCTCGAGATAGCCGGGTGGCATGGTGCGGTGGGATGAGACATCGGGCGACTTGCGCCACGACTCCACGGTGCCGCGCTCGACGAGACACAGCTCGGCGATGGCCTGAGTAGTCAGGCCATGCTTCTTGATTAGACGCATCAGCGTCGAGCGAGATTTCGCGGTCATAGGCCGCAGTGTAACTTTGGACGCTGTCATTTTTCAATTCACCCATTTCCAACCCGGAGCCGGGGCAAGTCCATCAAGCTCGGTCGTATCCGAAATTGTGATCTTTTTGTAGTCAGAGAGTCGAACGTCACCGAGTTCGGTTTCGTATCCGTACACCACCGCTTCAGCAAGATCCGGATCGTTATGATCGTAATCCGTAACGTAGACCTCCCAGAAATTTTTGAGGATGATGTGTCGCACCACGTTCACGGTGCCAATTCCATTTTCACTTTCCATTTTCATTTAAGCTGCCTCGTTGGTTTCAATTTTCATCTTTTCTGCAATGCCGTCTTCGGCGAACTCTTTAGGGCGATGTTTATTTTCGGCCCTGATGATTGAGTTCATTTCTTCAATCGCATCGTTGACCGACCCGGCAAACTGTTCAGGACTTTGAAGATCGAGGTTAGTAAGGTTCGTCCAATCCTTTCGAAGCCCGGCGACTCGCGACCGGTTACGGTCGTTCCATCGAATGTTTACTTCAAGAACTTTGTTGTCACCGGTGAAACTACTGCCAAGATGAATTTCATAAAGGTATTCGATGTCGCCGTGAATCCCACTGGTGATCTCGTAGTTTTCATCACTCGCGAAACTAACAAGAAGTTCATTCTTTGTTATCATATTTAGCTGCGCGTCGATAAGTTTTTGAGCAATGTCTTTGCCGGTCTCGGCAAGATAGCCGTCCCAATGACGGTAGAAAATTACCCGGGTTTTGCCATCTAGAATTACGATGTTTGATCTAGTACTCATTCTGTTCCTCGGTTGTTGTTTACTGCCATGACTGCAGTATGGGGCTTTGCCCTAGATAGGTCAATGCCCTAGCACAACTGGTCAGACCATCAAGCAGAAAGGTGCTTTTCTATAGCGGAAACTAGGTCTGTTTTGCGGTACAGCTTTTTCCCCATGAAAGGGAAAGTCGGGATGCCAAGCTTTCGGCGGTTCCTGATGAAGTGCGTGTAAGACATCCGGCAATACTCCGCAGCTTCTTTGCCGGTCAGGTAGTCATTACTCATACAACATAAACCGGCGTCACAAAGCGATTGGTTACCCGGCACTTGCGCTTCTGAGCTTCTTTAACCTTGCCGGATTTTTTCAATCCATTCACGCGACCTGACACTGCGTTGATTTCAAGACCGGTCAAACGGCTGATCTCTTTAAGGGTCATGTCTTCAGTGAACATCGACTCGCCGAGACACGCGAGGATTTGATCTTCTTGTTTGAGCGTAACGCCGGCTTGTTTGATTTGGCGGTACACCACGGTGCTTGTATTTCTTGGCATGGTTGATCTCCTAAAATGGGATGTCATCGTCAAAGGGAACGCCGTTGTCAGGCGGCTTGACCTCGAGGATCTCTGCGCCGGGCGTGAACGCCGCCATCGCTGTTAAGTAATGGGTATCGTTAACGAGCTTGTCAGGGTCGAGCCACTGCAAGTCTTTTGAAGTAAAGTCGCGATCGCTCCAGTTGTTTAATTCGCAATTGGTAAAGGTTTGATCACCACCATCGAACTGATAGGTGATTCGGTTTCTTTCCTTGTCCATCTCTTTCACGGTCGCCCACGGAATCAGGTCAGGCTTGAACAAATGTTTCGGGCAACCTTTCTTCTGGTCCTTCATGCTGATCTTTTTGTTGTGGAACTCGCAGCGCCAAACACCGAAGTCTTTTGTTTCCATTGTGTCGGGGTCGACCACTGGTGTTGAGTGCGCGCACGTTCGACAGTTTGCTTTGGCTGTTTTCTTCTCATGGCAAAGCTCGCTAAACTGACACCACTTACACTGAAAAAATTCGGGGTCTTCCGAAAGGCGGGGCGGCAGCTCGTTAGCTTTCAACAGCCTTGATGCTTTCTCGAACGCCTCGAGGAAATCTTTCTTGTTGAAGTTGGTACGCACACTGATCATGTCCCGACCGCCGGCAGTGCAGCAGACTAGGTAATGCCGTTTGAGTTTGGTCAACCCCATGTAGAGCTGCGCTTGGGTGTAATAAACCTTTGACCATTCTTTCAGTGCTTCTTTCTCGCCATGCTTCACGAGCAGCCGCTCGAGCTTACGCATCCGCGCATCGCCCACGCATTTGACCTCATAAACGTGCCAAGTCTTTGGCGCTTCCAGAAGTCCTAAGACAAGTCCGTCAAGGTGACCGCGCAGATGCCCGGACAAACTCGCCACGCCCCATTGCCGTCCGTCTGGCCCGAAGGGGCGAAGGTCGACACCGGGTGTTGCTTTGAATCGTTTGTTAGTGAGATCCTCGGTTCGGTGTCCGTCATCAAACTTCATCAAGGTCGATGCCGGGTGAATCTCTTGGGACGCCCACCAAAATTGATATTGGAGCTGTCGCTCGCAACTAGATCCAAGACCGCTACATTGAACATATCCACGCAGCTCGGTGTGATGATCTTTTTGCATCTGATCCATCACCGCCGCGATTGTCGGGTACTCGTTGACTAATGCCATTTTCTCTCTCGGTGAAAACCCCGCAGCTCACAGACCAACCATGCCTTATTTTTCACCACAAAAAATTGAGCTGCGGGGTTTCATTAATTTGTCGTGGTTGAGTTGTTGGTGTTGTCGCTGTTGTCAGATTCGTCGTGCGTCCCGCACTCGGTGCCGGAGCAAACGTCAGCGGTCGATCCACCAATCTCAACGCAGCCCAACATCATGTGAAGGCAGACAATGATCAGGCAACCCCATCCAATAAATTGCATCCAGAACCACCGATACTTTGATTCCCACTGTTCACGAGTTAAGACGTTTCGATTGCTTGCTTCTTTTGTTTTTGTTTCAGTCATGTTGAATTTTTCCGAGCGACACTGAGCCGACATACGTGTTGTCGCCAACAGTGAGTGAGTGATGCGTTGAACAGCCGGCGAGCAGAAACACAACGAGCAGTGCGATGTGCGCCATGATGATTGCCTCCCATGTGAAAAGTTTTGAAAGTCGGCTCATCTCAGCGGGGCAAACTTTCCATTGTTTCTTGGACTTCGAGCCAGTAGGCTCTTTTTGAAATTGCTTCGAGTTCATCGCAATAATTCTGTAAAGTTTCGATTGAGAATCCGAGGCCGGACGAGAAGTCCGACCAAAGATCCGGCGAGGGCATCCGCTCCGCGTTTTCAATCGTGTTGTCGAGCAAGCTCGCGAGTTCTTCGCGAATATCTTTGAAGACCTTGTCGGCTTCAGCGCCGAGCTTTCGTTTTTCTGTCATGCCAAGCCTCGGCGATCCCGCCAACGATGGTGAGGATTCCGGCGAACCCAATGAAGTACACGAGCAAAATAAAAGCGTTGTCCATTACGCCTCCCACGGATATGGGCCTTGCGCCTGACCAGTTGCGGCGCCGTTCGCAGCTGCCGTTGGTGGTGGTGTCGACGCTCGCTCTTTCGCCATGTACCGTTTGACTTCCTTTCGGAGCTTCTTGGAGTCATCGCCGGTTTTGATCATCAGCTCATGCCCGATCAGATCGCCCGGCTCTTGAAGTCCTTGAAGGCCAACCGCGCGCGCAATGTCACTGGCGGTTCGCATCGCGATTTCTTGAACGGTCTCGCTTGGGTGCCGAAAGTTGAGGTTGCTCCAGATCTTGCGACCGGCGAGTGCGTCAGTCAGCGTAAACTCGACCGACACATATTCGTGTCCCGCTTGCGATGTTCGCCATTCCGAGCCTGAGATTTCGGCGGCGTAGGTGCCGTCAGGGATGTCGCCAAACTCGGTGTTTTCGTTTTCGGGCAGCAGTTCTGCCAATCCAATTGAACCCATTTTTATTTTTCCTTTGTTAAGCCGCTTTCTTCGCGGCGGTTTTGGTGACATTGCCTTTCACTTTGTCGGCAATGTGTTTGAGGGAGGGCTTCTCGAATGGATCGAGCTTGCCGCTGCGGTCTTTCGCGAGCCACTGACCGTCTTGCGACGATTGCAGCCAACGCTCGTGGACGCCTTCCTGATTCGGTATCACTCGAAGCGCAAGAACCAGATCAACGTAGTAGGGGAGTTGTGCAGATACCTGACGCCCCGGTGCGCCGGGGGTGTAGAGCATGGCGCCGGTCGAGTCATCTTTTTCGCGGTCGAGCTTTGCCGTGAACACGACATTGGTGGGAAGGTCACGAAAGGCTTTGATCAGTGCGATGGATTTGTTCGCCATCTCACCGTATGCCTTGCGCGGGTCTTTTGTGCCTTTAAGCTCGCTCTCGAGAATCCGCTCGCAAATCTCACTGATCGAATCCAGAGCGATCCAGTTGAACTCGCGGGGGTTTGCTTTAAGGTGTGCAAAGACTTCGGTGATGCCTTCGAGTGAGGACACCTCAATCACGCTGACGTTTGTTGCGTCTTTGATCGACAGCAGCCCGGCTTCAGCTGAGATCAGCAGGGTCGGTTCGCCGGTGGTGCAAGTCAAACAAGTCTTGCCGGCCCCGGGGTATCCGTAGACGGTGGCTTTGATGCCTCGGTCTTTTGCAACTTCGGCGGGTGTTTTAAAATCTATCGCCATTTCATTTCTCGGTTGTTTATAGGTTAGCCTATTCTAGTGCAACCTATGAAAAATAGGCAAACCTTCTTTAATAGGCACAAAAAACCGGCCCAAAGGCCGGTTTCTAATAGGTCAGGCTAGGGCGTCAGCTGCCGTTTCCGACCTTATCAAGCTCGGCAACCAAGCGCCTTGCATCCTCATTTGTGTTGCGGAAAGTGTCGATCAGGTCTTGTACTTCGATCCGTTGGGCGGGGGTCAGCCCCGACAATTGATCGGTGTCACTTGAGGTGCGTTGCACACCCTCGAACAACCAAGACTCGGTCGTTTCCAAAACTTCTGCGAGCTTCTTTGAGTTTTCCCTCGAGATCGATTTGATCTCCCCGGACTCCCAATGCTGCGCGGTGGGTTGTGACACGCCACAACGTTTTGCAAGCTCTGTTTTTGTCAGACCCAAAGCAAGTCGTTTTTCTTTGAGCCGCTCATGCCAAGTGGCGCTCATGTCGCACCCCCGGTCATGCAGCTGTATAACTTGTCCCATCTTCTTGTACTCGATTTTGTGTTCATTTTTTCTCACGGTTTTTTTATAGCCGGAATTCCGAAACGGCTTTGTTGTTTACCCTGACTGCGAAAGCGTCCACCAATGTGGCGCGCCAAATCGGTCAAAAGTTTCATCAGAATATTCGTGCTGTTGCACGAGCATCTTAAGTTCGAGTGCCGCAAGCGGCGTCCATCCTTTCAATGCGCGAAGTTGCCAACAGCGTGACCATTGCAAATTAAAAAGTTGTGCGCGGTTTGTTTCTACTTGAAGTGCCGGTTGTGATTTTTCTAAACCAAAGAAAATTTCTTTCTGTTCGCGCTCGGTACGATGTCCAGCCCATCCGCTTTCAATATCCTCAGTCGTTGCGCGACCGACGGCGGTGGTGTTGCCTTTGGAACATCCAAGCGGAGCGGAGGGAGGGCAATGGATGTGGTGCCAAAATTCGGGCGGGAAAACCCCGCGTTTTTTGACGTGCCAATTTTTTTTGCTGATTGAAAGACCGGAAATTGTGAGGTAAATATTTTTCAGCGGTTTTTTGGTTAATTTATTCATGTAGGCAAGCCTAACACATAATAGGTAAATGTTTGCAAACATTATTTAACTTGCATTTAGAAATAGGGTCGCCTATTATCCGGCCTATGAAGCTGATCAAAACCGAAACCCCGAGCGCATCCGAAATCATTGATCGGATTGGTGGCACAGCTGCTGTTGCGGAGCTGTGCGAAGTCAAATCGCCGTCCGTCAGTGAATGGCGGCACAAGGGGATTCCAAAGGCCAGATTGCAGTTTTTGCGCCTTGCACGACCTGATGTCTTCAGAACAAACGCCTGACCGGGGCGCAAGCCGGTTACTCCTCCCTTTACCCGCCCTTCGGGGCGGGATTTTTTTGGATAAATAAATGCAACAGAAAATTGAAATGCTGTTGAGTCGACTCGAAGGCGTTCGCGGAAGCAAAGGCCGGTATCAGGCGAAATGCCCGGCACATGAAGACCGGCTGCCGTCCCTTGCAATCACCGAAGCCGGCGACAAGGTGCTGATCCATTGCTTTGCCGGCTGCTCACCCCTTGAGATTCTTGAATCAGTCGGCCTTGAGATTGGCGATTTGTTCGAGGGCAGTCTCAAAAACGGAAACGGTCATCACCAAACCATCAACTGGCACAACAGGGTGAAGCGAGCGCGCTACGCGCTGTCGTTAATTGCTGTTTATGCCGGACAGATCGAAGAGAATTGGGACGCACTCGCAACCGAGCTTGCACTCGATGAGTCTGATCAGGCGATGTTTTGGGGTGCTTTCCAAGACGTTCGGCGGTTGCTTGATGGGTAAGCTCGAACAGCACTCCAAGGAGTTGAAGGAGTATTACGACGGCCTAGTTGATGAGGATGTTGACGCCTTCAAGCCGCCGTTCCGAATTAAGGACTGGGGGATTGAGCGGTATGAGGGCGCCGCGCCCGACATCCAGTGGCTGATCAAGGACGTTTTACCGCAGTCAACGGCTTGCCTGATGGCCTCAATGGGCGGGGTAGGGAAGTCTTACCTAATTCTCGACATGGCAATCGCCATCGCAACCGATCAAACCATGATCAATCGTTACGCACTCGGCGGTCAGGTCGTCGACTCCGGCGCCGTTGTGGTGGTGACTGCGGAAGACTCACGCACCGCCGTTCACCGCCGGATCGATCAGATCCTTTCCCCGAAAGGTCGAGCTGCCGTCAAAAAGAATTTCCACATGATCCCGCTGCCTGACGCCGGCGGTCATATCACCTTCATCCGTAATCAAGGCGGTCAATATGTGATGACCGACGAATGGTTGTGGTTCTGCCAAGAAGTGAAAAAGATCCGCAACCTAAAGTTTGTGGCACTCGACCCGCTGCAAGTGTTTGTCCAAGCCGACATCACCGCTGACCCGGCAGCTGCACAGGTCTGGTGGTCAGCGGTATCAGCTTTATGCGCCGAGACCGGCGCGTGTGTGATGGCAGCTCACCACATGAGGAAAGACGGTGGGATGCAGATTGAGACACTCTTACAGGCTCGCGAAGCGATCCGGGGCACGACCGGCTTAGTCGACGGTGCGCGGTGGGTGTACGCACTATGGATGGCAACAACCGAGGAACGCGAAGCTGCGGAACACGCACTCAAAGACGAGACCCTCGGCCCGATGTCCATGATCAAGGGCGGCGTGTGTAAATCCAACGAGTTTGGTAATGATTCCATCACCGTCTATATCCGGGAGCAAACAGGGCTGTTGAGAGACCGCACCGCCGAGGTCAATAGCTGTTTGATCGAGCGAACCAAGCTCGATATTGACCAAATCCGCGAAACATTCACAGAAATCGCGCGCCGGTGGGACATTGAGTCGCCGTTCAGCTCGCACCCGGCGGGAAAGGATAGGTATTTGGGCAACTGGCTGCGGGATTCGTTCGATCTCGACCGCAAAGCTGCCAAGAAATATGTTGATTTGTGGGTCAAGAATCGCAACGTGGTTCAAGAGCCGCACCCGAATATTCGCCGGGCGATGGGGCTTCGCCGGAGGGAGACACCAGATGTGTGAAGTAACATTTTTCTACTTCACATTTACTTCCCGCTACTTCACCGGCGGAGGTCGGGAGGAGGAAGTAGATACTAAGTATCTACTTCCCCCCCCACCCCCCAATGCCCTTATAGGCTACTTCCCCCCCTTGTTCCCAAATGCCGTTTGATTCGCGGTCGAAGGACGAGCGTGGGAATGTGTATCACTCGCTTGAGGTGATCGCGGAAGCCGAGAGCGAGGGGAAGGGGGCGCGGTGGATCTGCCGTTGTGACTGCGGTTCGTTGGTCACGGTTCGCGCAGCGCAGCTGCGGCGTGGTGATAGGAAGGATTGCGGATGCGGGTTGTCGAGTGTTAAGAAGTTTAAGAATGCACTCGTCGATATTGGCGATCCTCCCTGCGATAAAGGTTGTTTGTATCGGCAACGCTGTTTGGAAGATGAGATGGCGTGTCAGCAGTTTAGATCGTGGTATGAGTGGGGCGGTGACATTCAGCCCTTTCCAGAAACCTTCAGACCAACCAAAGCCATGTTTAAAGCAATTTATGAGCAAGATAAACAGCCGAACAAAAGGCGCAAACGGCGAACGGGAAGTGGCGAAGATCCTTCGTGAAGAACTAGGGATCGATGTTCAACGCAACTGGGCCGAGCAAGCAGCTCGCGGTGGAGCTGACATATTGATACCGGGATGGGCGATTGAGGTCAAGAGATGTAAAAAGGCCATGATAAGCAACTGGTGGACTCAGGCGGCGATTCAGGCTCAGTATGCTAGTAGACACCCCTTGTTGGTCTATCGCCTCGACAGGGGCAAATGGAGAGCTGTGATGAGCATTCGGCATTTGATACCCAATGGCTGTCACCATCAGCTTGAGATGAATTTTGACTGTTGGTGTCAGTTTTATCGCAACTGGAGAGTTGAGAATCGTGCTGAGTCTTGAGAGCTTTAAGCTCTTAAATCCGAAGGTCTCGAGATTCACGCTCGGGACAGGCGGTGAGCCTGAGTTGACGTTTCAGGAGGTCAGCGACTGTTTAGCTCAAATGAGCTTAGAAGCTGCAGCTTGGGGGAGGCTTTGTTATGCCAAACAGCGGGAGTATTCAGTCGTGGTTTTGGATTACCTGAGAAGGGAGGTCACGAAGGAAGTTCGGACAGACAAACACGGCTTGCCGGACTATTGGCTAACGTTGATCGATATTGCGGTCTGGATGAGCTTTCACGATGTTACCTTGACAAATCGCATCAAAGCAAAAGCAGTGAAACGAAAACGATGGACGAAAAACAATGAGATACATTTAACGAAATGCCTATTTTTATTGGATCAATTGGACTTTGAGCTACGAGCTGCGATCTCTCATTGGAACAAGCAGAGAAGTGTTCAAGACATTTGAGCTGTGATGTAGAATTACAATCTCACGGAGTTTATGCAAGGTCGCCAACGGCGGCCTTTTTTGTTGTCAGCATCCAAGCGAAACCCTAACCAAATTCAATTTTACCAAGGTCGTTCTGAGTAATTGCAGACGCAAAAAAAAAGAGGGCCGAAGCCCTCCTGAGAAGTTTGTTTTTAAGTCCTAATCTATTGCGGTTGCCGCTTAAAGCCCCAGAGGTAATCCCATCCCGAGCGGGTCAGTTCGACCTCGTGGAAGTTGTAGTTGATCCGACCAGTGGCTGGATCGAGCCAACCCCAAGACTCTGGGCGGACATACCGAATCAGTCCGCGAGTCAGCATCGACTTGAGCACCGCGGGGTGATGGCCTCCGCACTTGATCCCCACCTGCAACTTGGCGCTCGTGCGGTCTCGGCGGTGGCGCATGGCGACCTCGGAGATGAGGACGGTTTGGTTAAAGGTTAGGTTTGGCATGGTGCCTCCGGTTGGTTGGGTTAGATTTTGTTTCTGTATTTTCTGGTGATTAGGTTTCTGATCTGGTAGTCATCGTCCTCGATGTGTCCGAGGTTGCTATGGTTGATCACAATCTGCTTAACCATTTCCGCTTCAGCCTTTGTTCCAAATGCGCTGACCAGATAAAAGGCTGCTTCGCTATGGTAGTTCTGGTCGATCATGTCGTTGTATTGTGTTGCGTTGAATGTCATTTTCTTTTCCGTGGTCTGTTTAACTGTTTCTAACTGTAGGGCATTGTCCTAGCTATGTCAAGAACTATTTTCAAAAAAATATGACTGAATCAAAAAAAGATAAAACTTCTAACTACAATGCGAAGCGAGCTGATGGTCAGTCACGCTTTCAGGCCGGCAATCCCGGCAGACCGAAAGGAAGTAAGAACAAGCTATCGTTTCAAGCTGCCGAACGAATGGAGGATCTCGGCCTTGATCCGCTTCAAGGTTACGTGGATCTATTGATGAAGGCGAGAGCCGATGGCAATCTAGCTGTCGAAGAGCGCGCACTGTCTCGGCTGATGCAGTTCCGTTGGGCCGGCCTTCATCACTCAATGGTGACTAACGTTGACCAAGAAGATCTGGAAGTTAGCGTGACCAAATTCGATATGCCGGATGCGTTGGGAAAAGGCGGCATCGGGAACGACGGATCTTCGAGTTTTGATGATGGGCAGCTCGCCGATGGTGTCGAAATCGAATCATTTAGCCCACAACTCGTCGCGTCCAACAACAAAAAGTCATAGAAAACAGGACGTTATCAGCGTCGACACGACCTAGTCAGGGTTGTGCGCCTTAAAAAACGTGGGGGGGAGGGGTCTCTCGCGCGTCAAAAAACGACCCCCCACCCCCCGAAACGTGACCGCCCCATCATATGTATTGGGAGTCACACAAAAATATTTTCAAATTCCCGAGTTTGAATGTCAAAAATACAAATTCCCTACAAATATAGTCCTAGGGATTACCAAATACCGATCTTTGCGGCGCTTGATAACGATTACAGAAGAGCTTGTTTAGTCTGGCATCGGCGAGCCGGCAAAGACCTAACGCTGTGGAACCTCACAATCAAGAAAGCTCTTGAGCGTAAAGGTACATATTTCTATAGCCTACCAACGTACAACCAAGCCAAGAAGGTCATTTGGTCAGGCATGAGCAATGAGGGGGTGCGGTTTCTCGACCACATCCCCAACGAGATCACGCGCAGCCTCAACAACACCGAGATGCGTGTCACCCTCGGCAACGGCAGCATCATTCAGTTAGTCGGCACCGACAACATCGACAGCATCGTCGGAACCAACCCGGTTGGCGTGGTCTTCTCGGAGTACAGTCTGCAAAACCCAAAAGCTTGGGAGCTGATCAGACCGATCCTAGCCCTCAACGAAGGGTGGGCTGTTTTCAACTACACCCCGCGTGGCAGAAACCACGGTTGGCGGCTGTTCACGATGGCTGAAAAAAACCCCGACTGGTTTGTTCAAAAGCTATCGGTCGAGGACACTAACCTCCTTGATGACGAAGCGATCCAACGCGAACGCGACGAAGGAATGCCCGAGGAGCTAATCCAGTCTGAATATTTCTGCAGTTGGGACGCAGCTCTGCCGGGCGCCTACTACCGCGATCAGCTCGACAAAGCTCGCGCCATGAACCGCATCAAGCCGGTTCCGCACCGCGCCGGTTTTCCGGTCTACACCGGGTGGGACATCGGCATTGGCGACAGCACCGCGATCTGGTTTATGCAAGTGGTCGATCAAGAAATTCATGTCATCGACTACGAACAACACGCCGGCGAAGCGTTGCCGTTCTATGTCAACCTGATCAAAGAGAAGGGTTACACATACGGCGAACACTTTGCGCCACATGACATCGCAGCTCGCGATTTCAGCAGTGGCAAGACCCGCATCGAGATGGCGCGGGATCTAGGGTTGTTTTTTACGGTTGTCCGAAAAGCGCCGGTCGATGACGGCATCAACTGCGTCCGGGCAATGTTCAACCGACTCGTCTTCGACGAGGAGCAGTGCGGTCACGGCATCGATTGTCTCGCGGCCTACCGCAAGGATTTTGACGAAAGAAACCAAACGTGGAAACCCAAACCAGTTCACGACTGGTCATCCCACGCAGCTGACGCGATGCGTACGTTCTGCATGGGTTGGGATGAAATGGGTCACATTCAACAGCACCGACCAACTCGGGTGGTGCGAGCAATAGCGTAGAGAAATATGGCAAAAACTTACGATCAGTGGAGTTCAAGAGCGAGACAGCTTGGTTGGTCTCCCGAAAGCTATTCGATGGCGGCTTATCAAGGCACCTCGCACTATCAGGCAACCAAGAATCAGCCTCAAAGCACCTCTCGAGCGAAGTCAGTTTCCTCCGCGCTACCTGACGATAAGCCAACAAGTTCGAGCGTTTACACCACTAAAGGCGAACTCTACGACTCAAGACGCAGCGGAAAGATATTCGGCAGCAACCCAAACAAATCCTACGAAGGAACCGGCGCTATATCTGGCGGTACGGTCGGCGGCAATTCAGTCAGTGATCGAAACAGGGTCAGCATCTACATGACCAAGCGCGGTTCGAGAGGTATTCAAGGGCCGGGCGGTGAAATTTTTTATGAGACAAGCCCCGGCTCTTTAAATTTTAGATCTGTTGCAGGGAGTGACGGCGGCGGCTTTGTCACCATTGAGGATTTTGGCGCCCAAAAAGCTGAAGCCGCAGCAGCAGCTGCAGCCGCTTCGACCGGTAGCGGTGGATCCGGCGGTAGTGGCAGCCGCAGCAGCGGTAGTAGTAGCGGCACCCGAAGCTATGCTCCGGCGTCAGGTGGATCCACCTCAAGTGCTGCTGTAAACGATGCAATCGAGGAAACAGAAACCGCAGTTGCGACTGCACAAGCAGACGTTTCGACCGTCGCGAAAAGTCCGTGGCCCGACGCGCCACCCGAAGTTCAAACTTATGATCAATATCTTGCTTGGAGAAGGGCGCAATCGGCTAAAACCGGATTTCAAAGCACTGTCCAAACCGGCTCGACTGGCCTCAATGATGACGAAATGAACTCGGGTGTTCTAGTGACCGAGCTATCGTAATGGCAGCTTATGGCAAAAAAGGGATCTCACCGGAACCCGAACAAATCATCCGGCGCTGTAAAGAATTAAAGTCAGGTCGCGAGAACTGGGAAAACATCTGGGATGAGGTCGGGCATTTTGTCCTACCCACCAAAGCTGACTTCCTTACGGAGCGAACTCGCGGCGATAAACGCGACGAGGATATTTATGACTCCACGGCGATCAGCTCTAACCAAACCCTTGCGTCCGGTCTCCACGGCGCGCTAACAGCGCCTAGCGGTCGTTGGTTTTCAATTCGCTACCGTGACGATCAGTTAAATGACGATGACGCTGCGATTGAGTGGCTTGAAGACTCGGTTGATCGAATCTATAAAAGCCTAGAAGAATCTAATTTCAATTCTGAAGTCAACGAGCTGTACCTTGACCTTTGTTGTTTTGGCACCGCCGCGATGAAGGTTGAAACTAATAAGGTTGAAAACCAAGATTCATTAAATTTTCGCACTGTTCATTTGAGTGAAGTTGCAATTTCCGAAAACGTTGATGGTGTGGTTGATACTATCTACCGCACTTTAAAGTTCTCAGCGCGTCAAGCAAGGCAGCTTTTCCCTGATGAAAATCTAGGCGAAACAATTGAAAGAGCGTTAGAAAATAAACCCGACAAAGAGTTTGAGTTTATTCACGCCGTCTATCCACGCGAAGGCGTTGAGCCAGTTGACATGGCGCCGGGTAAAGATCGACCGTGGGCGTCGTGTTGGGTTCAAGTTCACGATAAAAAATTAATTCGCGAAGACGGCTACTACGAGTGTCCGTGGATGGTGCCTCGATGGTCTAAGCTTTCCGGCGATGTTTACGGATTCAGCCCTGCAATGATGGCGCGAGCCGACATTCGCACCCTAAACGCTGCCAAGTTGTTCGAGCTGCGCGCATGGGAAAAGAATATCGATCCTCCGACGTTAGCCGCATACAACGGCATCATCGGCGATCTTCGACTCGACCCCGGCGGTTTAACTTACGTCCGTGACATCAACGGTGTCCGACCGATGCAGAACGGCACCCAGTGGAATGTGACGCAGATCAAGTCTGCTGAACTCATCACAAATATTCGCCGGGCTTTCTTTAATGATCAGCTTCAACTGAGTGAAGGCCCGAACATGACCGCAACCGAAGTCCGGGCGCGCATGGAGCTGATGCAACAGATCCTCGGGCCGGTCGTGGGCCGACTCCAGAGCGAATTCCTAAACCCGCTGATTCAGCGCGTGTTTATGGTGATGTTCCGAGCCGGCGCATTTGCCGAGCCTCCCGCGTCATTACTCGAAGGCGGTAACAAGCTTGATGTCGAATATGTCTCGCCGTTAGCGCGAGCGCAAAAGATGGATGAAGTGTTCGCCGTGGAACGTTGGATGGGTCAGTTAGCTCAAGTGATGCAGATTGATCCTACGGTAATGGACGTTGTTGATTTTTCCAAGATGGGAAGAATGCTTGCCAAACGTCTTGGCGTTCCGGGTGAAGTCATGCGCTCCGAAGAAGAAATGGAGCAGCTGAAGATGGAACGCGAACAAGCAGCCGCGCAGCAGCAACAGATGATGCAGCAGCAGATGGGTCTTGATCAAGCCGGACAAGCTGCACAAGTTGCCGGTGCAGTAGATCAAGTTAATCCTGACACGATGGCGGGTGTTGTCGCCGGTGTGACCGGTCAATGATCCCAGTCGATACATTAGAAAAAAAATGGCGCAAGATCATCGATTCGCCTGATGGTGAGTTAGTGATGGAAGCGTTATTCGAGTTGTACGTTTTGCGTACCTCTCACACCCCCGGAGATCCGTACCAAACTGCCTTCCACGAAGGGCAGAGGGATGCGATCAATTTCTTAATCAACTTAGCCCGAAAGGATAACTAATATGAGCGAAGAAAGCGTTCTAACTCAAGAAGCAGCACCAGTTGAAAACACTAGCAGTGGCACTTGGCGCGAATCACTACCAGAAGATTTGCGCGAGTCTGGATCACTTAAAGATATTCCTGACGTAAACACCCTTGCGAAAGCATATTCCGATGCACAGTCATATATAGGCCGCAGCATTCGGATACCCGGCGAAGATGCCGGCGAGGACGTTTGGAGCGACTTTAATCAGAAGCTTACTAATGTTCCCGGCGTTGCAAGAATTCCGTCTGAGGATTCTGAGGCAGAAGATTGGTCGGCCTTTTATAACCGAATGGGTCGCCCAGAGTCAGCTGACGCATATTCAATCACTCGACCCGAAGGCGCTGAAGCAAGCGAAGCTGAAGGTGCGTTGTTGGCAAAGCTGCATGAGATTGGCCTCAACAACAGTCAAGCCAATAATTTAGTGAACTGGATGAATGACGGTGTCACGACTGCCACCCATGAACGAAACAATTCAATGAACGCTTCATTGTCTTCTTTGAAAGACGATTGGGGTCAGGCGTTCGATTCCAAGCTGCAAGATGCGAAATCTGCGATTGGTCATTTCGGTGGTGAAGAACTGCTGCAAGAGATTAACGGCAGTGGATTGGGCAACAACGTAAAACTAATCAAAGCTTTTGCTGAAATCGGTCGAGGCTTCTCTGAGGATCCCGCAATGTCTGTTGGTGGAAAACAAAATGCGGGTATGACGCCCACAGAAGCCAAAGAACAGATCGATGAGATCTTAGGCAACGCAGCGCATCCTTATAACGATCTTGACAATCCTGCACATGATGCAGCGGTGGACAAAGTTCAAAAACTTTATCAGGCAGCTTACTTGTCTGATGATGACGCCGAGCCAGATATTTTTGAAAGAAAGCTCGGTCTCGGGTAGCGCGACAGCGTCCGAAACCCGGTGACCGGGTAGGTCATCCCTGACGAGGGCAAACGTAGACGAGTCCGAAAGGGTAGCTCCTCGAAAAAAAGTCAGCCGGCATTTGCCGGTTTTTTTATTTCTTTTTTAGAGGATTACATCATGGCCTACTCAGGCAACAAGTGGTATGCACAACAGTATCAAGATGCTGTTATGCAACTTGCACAACAGCAAGGTTCAAAAATGCGTCCCATCGTTTTCACGAAAACGGTTGATTCGGAAAAAGTGAATTTTGAGCGACTCGGTGAAACCGCCGCAGTAGCCAAAACAACTCGCTACACCGATACTCCGAACGTGGAAATGGTTCACTCACGAAGAGTCGCGACTTTGTCCGACTACCACTGGGCGACCATGCACGATTGGACGGATGGAGTTCGGATGTTGGTTGATCCGAAAGGCGCGTATACGAAAGCCGGCGCATGGGCAATGGGTCGAGCAATCGACGATTTGGTCATTACGGCAGCTCTTGGTAACGCGACCGATGACGCGGGATCTTCTGTCGCTTTGCCGGCGGGTCAAAAAATTACCGAGGCGGGAACTGCCGGTATGACTTTGGCAAAGATCCTTGAAGCGAAACGAATCCTTGATGCAGCTGAAGTCGAAAACGAAGATCGATTCTTTGTTC